>ERZ791794.31-NODE-31-length-137831-cov-16.911487_pt1 | contig 137831 bp, 120 predicted proteins | sample MGYA00510312_ERZ791794 | MGnify/ENA primary metagenome ERZ791794 (study PRJEB30046, sample SAMN00791977) | human gut metagenome | study: EMG produced TPA metagenomics assembly of the A metagenome-wide association study of gut microbiota in type 2... | reverse complement strand
GTGTGAGCAAGCTCCCACCGAGGTATTCCGTTCTATTTTTGCATGGCTCGTAACTTTCAATTTATTGAATCAAATCTTAGCACATAATCTTCTGCTGTATCTGCGTATAAGCCTCCGGTTCCAGATCATACCCAAGATAGGCAATTCCCTGATAGACATCCTCCGGGATATTTTGCAACAACCCCATTTTTTTACAAATGGTCTCGATCATATCCCGCTTTGCGGCGATGACATTCGCATCTGCTGCATAAAATTGCGCCATATCATAATCCGAAGTATTGCCGCAGGGATTGAGGCAGGTGGCACAGTCCGGCGCAATGATGAATTTCTCCGCATGTATCTTCTGTACCATTTCTTCCTCGCTGCCTGCGTCCTTCAAACACAGAAACGCTTCCCGAATCACTCTGTCGGTCTGCTCTGTTTTTCCGTTATTTGATACGGCTCCCACCAACCCGATCAGAGCACTGATGATGCTGTCTCCCTGCATTTTCATACAATCTCCTTTTTCAGACACTTACTTTCAGCAAAAACATTTTATTCCTGAATCTCTCCATCAATGGAGATGGTCACTACTTGCCAGGGCAGAAACTTTCCGCTGTCCTGTATAGCCTTTTTTGCCGCCATTTCCAGACCGCCGCAACAGGGTACTTCCATGCGCACAATGGTCACGGACTGAATATCATTGTTCCGCAGAATCTCCGTCAGCTTCTCACTGTAGTTCACTGCATCCAGTTTCGGACAGCCGATCAAAGTGACTTTTCCGCGAATGAATTCCTTATGAAAATTTGCATAAGCATAGGCGGTACAGTCTGCCGCAATGAGCAGCTTCGCTCCGTCAAAGTAGGGTGCCTGCAACGGTGCCAGTTTGATCTGTACCGGCCAGTTACACAGCTGAGATTTGATTACGTCATTGGCGTTACTGTTTTCTGTCACGGTAGCTGCATCTTCCTTCCGGTTCATCTGACGAATACGGCTTCCTGGGCATCCTCCATGTGGAATCTGCATACCCTCCCGCTGCATTTTTTCCTGTTGTTTTAACTGCTGTGCCTGTTTCACTGCCGCCTCATCATAGGCAGGTGCCTCCCGCTCTTCGAAAGTAATGGCTCCCGTCGGGCAACCGGGCAGACAATCGCCAAACCCGTCGCAGAAATGCTCTCTGACCAGCTTTGCCTTGCCATCAATAATATCTATCGCACCCTCATGACATGCAGTCGCACAAATACCGCAGCCATTGCATTTTTCTTCATCAATATGAATGATTTTTCGGATCATGTTTACCTCCTCGATTTCTCTATGCTCTTAGCTTGTCTCTAAATCATCCGTTACTTTTCTAAACATCTGACCTTAATTATTCGTCCTATGTTTCATCACAAGATCAATATTGCAAAATCCAGAATTTCATTATGTTGTTTTTCCAACAAAGGAATCCAAACAAACGGTATTTTGCACAAACCTCAAAAGAGAACCGCATTTTTTCTACAACTCAGAAAGATACTGTCAGCTGCATCTTGAATCTCTCCTCACCGTATACTGCGTGAGGGATATCCTTGGGCATGATCAGAGTCTCGCCCTCTTCCACGTAGAATACTTCGCCGCCTACGGTGAATCTGCCCTTGCCTTCCAAAACGGTTACCATAGCATCACCGCCTGCTGCATGGGTGGAGATTTCCTCGCCCTTGTCAAAGGAAAAAATCGTCATACTCACATAGTCGTTCTGTACAAGAGTCTTGCTGACTACCTGCCCCTCCTGGTATTTCACCAGCTCCTTCAGATTTAATTTCGTCTGTTTTTCAATATTTTTATACATCGTTATCCTTCCTTTCCTGAACTCTCCTTGACTTTCTGAGGGGATTATACTAGAATCATCCCATCAAGTATGTTGGTTTTCCAACAAAAGGAGAATTTATTATGCACAATCCTCTCTTTCAGAACATTTTACCCGAAGATATCCCCGTTATGCTGAAGCGCCTGCACGCCTATACAAAATCCTATCCAAAGGAGGAGTATATCAGGCATGCCGGTGATCCGGCGGATTTCATCGGTATTGTCGAGTCCGGTTCGATCCATGTATTACAGGACGATTACTACGGCAACCGTAATATTACTGCCTCCATCTCCGAGGGTTCCCTGTTCGGGGAGGCTTTTGTCTGTGCCGGGATTCCTTATCTTCCTGTGGATATCGTGGCTGCGGAGGATTGCAATATTATGTTTTTAAATGGGAAAAAACTGTTAAATACCTGTGACAACGGCTGTGAGTTTCACCATACCCTGATCCGCAATCTCTTGGGGATCGTGGCACAAAACAACATGTATCTGAACCAGAAAATCAAATATACCTCCCGCAAGACCACCCGAGAAAAACTAATGGCGTACCTGACCGATCAGGCAAAAATGAAAGGTTCCAACGATTTCACCATCTCCTTCAACCGTCAAGAACTGGCGGATTATCTGGGAGTAGAAAGAAGCGCCATGTCCGCGGAACTCGGCAAGCTTACAAAGCTTGGGATCCTGCAGACACAGCGCAGTCATTTCACATTATTAAAACCTTTAGACTAATCCGGATAAAATTCCGCTATCACCTTCTTCAATACAGTTGCCGATTGCTGCAGTTCTGACAGTTCTTTCTCATTTAATTCAATGGGCACCACCGTCTCAATACCGTTTTCATCCACCACTGCCGGAATGCTTAACACCACATTCTCCAGTCCGTACTCTCCCGTCATCAGACTGGATACCGGCAGAATGGACTGCTCATTACGGACAATTGCTGCGCAGATTCTGCATACAGCCATAGCAATTCCGTAATAGGTTGCGTGCTTTCTCGCAATGATCTCATAGGCACTGTTTTTCACACTGTTAAATATTTTCTCCATGGATGACTCATGGTCATAATGTCCCCGCAATTCACAGAAATCGTTGATAGGCATGCCACCGACTCTCGCCTCGCTCCAGGCTGCCAGTTCGCTGTCTCCATGTTCGCCGATAATAAAAGCATGAATACTTCTGCTGTCCACTCCCAGATGTTCTCCCAGTTCATACCGGAATCTGCCGGTATCCAATACCGTTCCGGAGCCGATGACCCGGTTGGCCGGATAGCCGGATTCCTTCAGGGCTATATAAGTCAGAATGTCTACCGGATTGGAAACAATGAGCAGGATTCCTTCAAAGGGTCTCTTTTTGATCTCCCCGATAATGGACTTCATAATGGCACTGTTTTTCCGGATCAGATCCAGTCTCGTCTCGTCGGGCTTCTGGTTGGCACCGGCAGTGATCACAATGACTGCGGCGTCCGTAATATCATCATAAGAACCCGCATAGATCTTCATGGGGCTGGCAAATGCCATGCCATGACTGATATCCATAGCTTCTCCTTCCGCACGATCATGATCGGCATCGATCAATACCATTTCCGAAAAAAGCTTACTCTGCATCAGGGCAAACGCGGAAGAAGATCCCACAAATCCGCAACCCACTACAACTACCTTTCTACTGTCAATACTCATAATTCTGACCTCCTGTCATTTACTTTATCACTTTTTCAAAATCAGATGCCGGATGCTTACACAATGGACAGATAAAATCTTCGGGCAGTTCCTCTCCCACATACTCATAGCCACAGATGGTGCAGCGCCATACTGTCTGACCGTCCACAGTCTTCCCTGTATCTACCGGCTTGGGTTTTACATTTTCCTGATAATACTCATAGTTTGCGGATGGCTCTTCACTTAATACTTCCATCTCCGTCACTTCTCCGATGAACATAGTATGAGATCCCAGATCCACGGTCTGAGTAACTTTCACTGCAATGTATGCGTTAGTGCCTTCTGTGATATAGGGCACGCCGTTCTCTGCATTTTTATATGCTGTATAATCCGCAAATTTATCCACTTCCCTGCCTGACTGAAAGCCAAACCGCTCATACAGTGGAAACTCTGCCGTCCTGCTGAGTACGGATACATTAAACACACCGGTTTTTAACAACATATCGTGGGTATAGTTTGCCTTGTTAATGCAGACGCAGATCTGATTCGGAGTGGAAGCTGCCTGGATCGCGGTATTGACGATACAACCGTTTATCTTCTCTGCATCCCGTGTGGTTACAATGTATAATCCGTAGCTTAACTTGTACATTGCCTTATGATTCATATAACTTCTCCTTTTCTCCTGTGAGTTGTTTTCTTTTAGTATCTCTTACATAACACAATTTATTTACTTTGTATTTCTCTTTTCGTATCTCTTATGTATTTCATACCCTGATTATAGCGTAACTGTAATTATCTGTCAATAATAATAGTAATGATTCTTATTTTATATTTAAAAATAACACCGATAGCCTAAGATATCGGTGTTTCTCACTTTTATAAATATTGTACGTTCCTCTTAGTAGGTCACCACGTTGTGATATACTCTGTAATACCCATCCCCGAGGTCTACCAACTGCAGCTGAATCACAAAGTTCTCCATGCCAAGCTTTTTCAGCACCTCCGCTACATATCCCTGCTCGTAGGCTCCGGTATTATACGCCTGCTCAATGGTACTCCACAGACTCTTGGAAACCACATTGTCAAAATGCTGATCTCCGCTCCCCAGAATGCTTAACTGTGTAATACAGTTCGCATAATAAGAGTTTAAATCCGTCACAGCGTCACTTCGGGGAGCCGGTGTGGCTGCTGTGCCGCTGTCGGAACTTCCGGTATTACCGCCGGGATATCGCAAGGGTTCCTGTGGATTCGGATTGATGTAATCGCTCAGACTGTTTTCAGGCTGATCCGGCAGCGTTACCGAAACACTTCCATCTGTACCTATATTGCTGGGATTTCCGATTGCCTCTGCTGTCTCTGTTACAGTCTCCGCATTATTTCCGTTTCCATACAGCCTCTGTGCCAGAGCATCGGTCATATCCGGATTCAGTGCAAATACCAGGATACCGCCACATAACAGCAGGCAGATCACTGCAATCCCTATTATGATCTTATTGATTATTTTCATTATCCTCTACCTCGTCTGCACCAAGCAGTCCCTCTGCCGAATAGCGGTTTGTTGCATTCCACAGGATCCATTCCTCATAACCGGCATCATAGACTGCCTGAATCTGTTCCCTGATCTGTGTTCCGTTATAGGAAATATGCCCCGGAACCCAGGTGGCAGTAAATGCCTGTAGCCAGGGTCTCACCACAGCCCGCTCTGCCTCCGGAATCTCCTGCAGTTCTTCGACAGACCCCTGCATTGCCGCCAATACCGTCTCGTAAGGATTCGCATCCGGTACCTTCAGTCCGAATACCCCGTTCGCATAATGAGAAGGATACACCATAGGACTGATGGCATCCACGGTCTGTCCCAGCGCCGTGTAATCCTGCCCTACCGTCTGCACGTCGGTCTCACTTCCGATGATAGTGCCGAAGACATCCGCCGTAACCACGCATCCCTTTTCGTGAAGTCTGTCTCCTGCATAGGCGAGAAAATCCTGTATTGCCTGCCTCTTCGGATAGGCATCCATATCCACACCGTAGTCCGCCATATTGGCATCTGATCCCACCGGAAAACGCACATAATCGTACTGGATCTCATCGAATCCAAGGTCTGCTGCCATCTCGGCAAGTTCTGTCAGATATTCCCAGACCTCCTGCCTGTATGGATTCACCCATGCCAGGCCGTTGGCATCCGTCACCGGCTTGCCGTCCGGTTTCGTCAATGCCAGTTCCGGTCTCGCCGCCGCCAGAATGGGATCCTTGAAACATACGATCCTCGCAATGGTATAAATATTATAATCCTTCAGTTCCTGCATCAAAGCCTGAATATCCCGGATGTAGCGCACTCCTGCCTGCATTTCGGATATCTGGTCCAGTACGGGAATGTTCTGTGTAATCTCCTCATTCGTCAGCCGGAACGTCACATTTCCTTCATCGTTTTTCACATCAATGACCATAGCATTCAGTTCCGTCTCATCCACCAGTCCGATCAGATCTTCCATTCCGGTGCTGCCGGCCTTGGGACCGGTGACATAGATGCCTTTCACTTTCGTCCGGTCCGCCATGCGGTCCGCAGTAGTAAGCTCCTGCCGAGGCGCCGGGGCAGGAGTCGGTGCCGTTTTATTCGTATCCTCCGCAGTTCCTGTGGATGCAGCATCTCCACCCGTGACATCCGATGCCGTTTCCCCGGCAGCGGCCACCTCAGCAGAATCCACCGTTGCCGCAGCTTCTATTCCATCACTTCCTATTCCATTCCCTGTTAACTCTATCTTATTGTCTGTTCCGCAGCCGCTCATACTAAATATCAGCATAATCCCCGCCGCCAGAAGTCTCTTCCCTAGACTCTTGTTTCGTATCATCAGTATTCTCCCTGCATACCGACGGTTGGTCATATTTTCTTCGGATCTTTTTACCGCCGGAATACTGTTATCAGATTTTTTTCTGGTCTACTCTTCCTCTGGATAGATCAGTCCCCACTGTTTTCGGATCTCTGTCATCATGTGCATGACATCTTCCGTATAATTCAACTTCATGACCTCCGGTTGTCCGGCAATTGCCCGCTCCATATCCTCTACCTCATAGGCCAGGGCATCCGCTGTGGCTCCTGCCCGGAGTTCCTCAGTATAACCGTCCTCCGTGTAGGTGATCACTGCCTTCTGTCCTCTGGGATATTCATACATCTCCACATAAGCCTTGTCAAAAGATAGCATGCCCCGCTTGGGCTGCTTGGCATGCAGAGATAATGTCACTGTCGCCATCTCCTGCTTCGGATTCATTAAAAGGATACCCGCCTGCTCGTCCACTCCCGTAGGTGCAAATTTCACCTGAGAGGCGATCTGATCCGGACAGGAGCTTAAGAACATTCTTACAAAAGAGAGCGCATATACGCCGATATCCAATAATGCACCGCCCGCCAGATTCCGGTTGAAGAACCGGTTCTTCATGTCGTATTCCTTATAGCTTCCGAAGTTCATCTGTATCACACGAAGTTCTCCGAGGTCTCCCGCATCCACTCGCTTTAACAGTTCCTTATAGATTGGCATATGATAGATTGTCATAGCTTCCGCCAGAACTACGCCGTGCTCCTTCGCCAGCTGCATAGCTTCTTCCAGTTCTCCGGAGTTTAACGTAATGGATTTCTCGCACAACACATGCTTACCTGCTGCCAGAGCTTTTCGCAAAAATTGAATATGCGTATTATGAGGCGTAGAGATATAGATGATATCCACCGCCGGATCCGCACAGACCTCTTCAAAACTTGTAAATACATTCTGCACACCGTATTTCTCCGCAAAAGCGACTGCTTTCTCCTGCGTACGGTTCACAACACCATACAGCTTCTGTCCTCTTTTTTCCATTGCCTGTGCCAGTTCATTGGCAATGACACCGCAGCCTGCACTCACCCAGTTTGCCATCTATTCTCTGCCTTCCTTTCCGCGTTTTTTATTCTCATACATCTTCGTATCTGCCTCATTGACGATCTTGCGGATATCCACGCCGCAGCCCTCCGCCCAGCCTACTGCGCTGGAGATCGGTATGTCTCCCTGCCCATCTTTTTCCATGAGATCGGCTTTTACAGTCTCTATCATGGACTCTATCTCGGTTTCTACCGGATTCTCGATAATCATAACAAACTCATCCCCGCCCACACGATAAACCTTGCGTCTGTCCGTAGACAATTCATACAGTACGGAGGATAATGTCTGAATCAGAACATCCCCGGCGGCGTGACCGTATTTATCATTGACATATTTTAAATTATTCGCATCCCAGAAAATAGCAGCCAGTCTGTGTACCTCCGGATAATACGTCTCGATCATTTCCTCATATTTGTTCTTATTGTACACATGCGTTCCCAGGTCAGTCTCTTTGCGATAAGTCAGATCCGCAATCTTCTGTGCATCCTCATGGCTGCTGATACTGATATAACACAGGATGACAGTGAACATCAAAAGAATCACTGCCCGGGGCAGCGCGCCGTAGAACAGGATCACGAACAACGGATCCGGCTCAACGCCAAACTGCAGTGTTCCAGCCTCCCACTGTTCCAGATACCAGTCTCTGGTGTGATTACTTCCCAAAAACAGGTTCAGATCACAGATTCCATGGTAGAATCCCGCCACCATGCTGATGGTCATGGTCACATCGTTCACTGCATAAGTGATCCAAAGCGTCTGTTTCTCCCGATACTGCACTGCCAGAAGTAAAGGCAATACGTAAATAAGCACCGCATGGAAAGACAAAAAAGCGGCAAAGATTGCTGAGATCACGCAGGTCAATGTTAAAAAAACATATTTTACCCAGTGCTTCGACAGATCAACTTTTTTGTAAATGTACAAAACAGGAATACCCATGACCATGGACAATCCCACCGCCATGGTAAAGATTCCGGCATCCACGATAAAAATACTCATAAGCGTCAGCAGCCAAAGTACCAGCATGGTCACAATGATCCAGAAATATCCCTTCAATGTCCGTAAATTCGAGTTGATCTCCTGCTGATGTAATTCCTGATTATACTGTTCCTGATAATTTTCCATCATAATACCCTGTTTCTCTACCATTTATGATTCCTGTGCATGAACGCATATCAAATATAGTATAACATATTCCGCGCTTTTTTACATTTATTATTTTCCTACACAAAAAAACCCCCATGATTCTTACGAACCATGGGGGTTTCTTATATTGTAATACCTTCTCTAATATTTCAATATAGTCGGATCCTACTTATCGGCAATAGCAGCCTGTGCAGCAGCCAGTCTTGCAATAGGTACACGGAAAGGTGAGCAGGATACATAATCTAGACCGATCTTGTGGCAGAACTCTACGGAAGAAGGATCTCCGCCGTGCTCACCACAGATACCAACATGCAGCTTAGGATTTACAGGCTTACCAAGCTTGATAGCCATCTCCATCAGCTTGCCGACACCGGTCTGATCCAGCTTAGCGAACGGATCATTTTCGAAGATCTTGGTATCATAGTAAGCGTTCAGGAACTTACCTGCATCATCACGGGAGAAGCCGAAGGTCATCTGGGTCAGGTCGTTGGTACCGAAGCAGAAGAAATCAGCTTCCTTAGCGATCTCATCAGCAGTCAGAGCTGCTCTGGGGATCTCGATCATGGTACCTACTTCGTACTTCATATCTACACCGGCAGCTGCGATCTCAGCATCAGCGGTCTCTACAACTACCTTCTTAACGAACTTAAGCTCTTTCACTTCACATACCAGAGGAATCATGATTTCGGGCTCTACATTCCAGTCGGGATGTGCCTTCTTAACCTCGATTGCCGCACGGATAACAGCCTTGGTCTGCATCTTGGCAATTTCAGGATAAGTAACAGCCAGACGGCATCCTCTGTGACCCATCATAGGGTTGAACTCATGCAGGGAAGCGATGATGGTCTTGATGGTCTCTACGCTCTTGCCCTGTGCCTTAGCCAGCTTCTCAATGTCAGCTTCCTCGGTAGGAACGAACTCATGCAGAGGCGGATCCAGGAAACGGATGGTAACAGGGTTACCCTCCAGAGCCTCATACAGCTGCTTGAAGTCGTTCTGCTGATAAGGCAGGATCTTCTCCAGTGCTGCTTCTCTCTCCTCTACAGTATCGGAACAGATCATCTCACGGAATGCTGCGATTCTGTCCTCTTCGAAGAACATATGCTCAGTACGGCACAGACCGATTCCTTCAGCGCCCAGCTCACGAGCCTTCTTAGCATCTGCGGGAGTATCTGCATTGGTACGAACTTTTAACTTACGATATTTGTCAGCCCAAGCCATTACACGGCCGAACTCACCGGCGATGGTAGCATCAACAGTCTTGATCTCGCCATCATAGATGTTACCGGTAGTACCATCGATGGACAGCCAGTCACCTTCATGGAAGGTCTTGCCAGCCAGAGTGAACTGCTTGTTCTCCTCATCCATAGCAATATCGCCACAACCGGATACACAGCAGGTACCCATACCACGAGCAACTACTGCTGCGTGAGAGGTCATACCACCACGAACGGTCAGGATACCCTGGGAAGCCTTCATACCGGTGATATCTTCGGGAGAGGTCTCCAGACGGACCAAAACAACTCTCTCTCCTCTTGCATGCCATTCTTCTGCATCTTCTGCGGTGAATACGATCTTACCACATGCAGCTCCGGGAGAAGCACCAAGACCCTTGCCGATAGGAGTTGCAGCCTTCAGAGCAGCGGTGTCGAACTGAGGATGTAACAGAGTATCCAGGTTACGAGGATCGATCATTGCAACTGCCTCTTCCTCGGTTCTCATGCCCTCATCTACCAGATCACAAGCGATCTTCAGAGCTGCCTGAGCGGTTCTCTTACCGTTTCTGGTCTGTAACATGTACAGCTTACCATGCTCAACGGTGAACTCCATATCCTGCATATCTCTGTAATGATCTTCCAGAGTCTTACATACTTCCTGGAACTGAGCAAATGCCTCGGGGAATTTGTCAGCCATCTCAGCGATCTTCATAGGTGTACGAACACCTGCTACTACGTCCTCGCCCTGTGCGTTGGTCAGGAACTCACCGAACAGTCCCTTAGCGCCGGTAGCCGGATCTCTGGTAAATGCAACACCGGTACCACAGTCATCACCCATGTTACCGAATGCCATAGACTGAACGTTAACAGCAGTACCCCAGGAATAAGGGATATCATTGTCACGACGATAAACGTTTGCACGAGGGTTGTCCCAGGAACGGAATACAGCCTTGATAGCGCCCATCAGCTGTTCCTTGGGATCATCAGGGAAGTCTACACCGATCTTAGCCTTGTACTCAGCCTTGAACTGACCAGCCAGTTCCTTCAGATCGTCAGCGGTAAGCTCAACGTCCTGCTTAACACCCTTCTTCTCTTTCATTGCATCGATCAGCTGCTCGAAGTACTTCTTACCTACTTCCATAACAACGTCGGAATACATCTGGATAAATCTTCTATAGCAGTCCCAAGCCCAACGGGGGTTGCCGGACTTCTCAGCGATTACGTTAACAACGGTCTCATTCAGACCAAGGTTCAGAATGGTATCCATCATACCGGGCATGGATGCTCTCGCGCCGGAACGAACGGATACTAACAGAGGATTCTCGTGGTCGCCGAACTTTTTGCCGGTGATCTCTTCCATCTTAGTAATGTACTCGTTGATCTGACCCTGGATCTCTTCATTGATCTCGCGTCCATCTTCATAATACTGTGTACATGCCTCTGTTGTAATGGTGAAGCCCTGAGGAACCGGCAGACCAATGTTGGTCATCTCAGCCAGATTTGCGCCCTTACCACCAAGCAGTTCGCGCATGTTTGCATTACCTTCGGTAAACAAATATACCCATTTCTTCATACTTCTTTGTCTCCCTTGTTTATAATATTTTTGACAAAACTTTGTAACCCAAACCATTACCGGAGCATTTCGGCTTCGGTTTTTAGTACTTTGATATTGTAACAATCTACCAAAGGAATATCAAGACGAAATTGATAATTTTTTGACATAGTATCGATTTTCATGCACAATGCTGAAAATAGCTATTACGTTTTTGTTTGTTTTGCCTAGTACTTTAGTATTATGTAAACGCTTACAATTGTTCAACTTTCTTTACATGTTTTTTACAGAAGCTTTTGCGACATATTTCATAACCGCCGCAGTGCGAAGACTCCCACCGGATTTTTCCGATGGGAGTCTTTGCACTTTTATTCCATATACAATTCTAATCCAGCATGCCGTCTTTGATCACATTGTGGTCACGCAGCAGTTTTTCCACTACAGTGCCTTTCACTACGCGAAGCAGCGGCTTCTTCAGTGCATTTAAAGGTCCGGGCAGTTCGATCTCCAGAGGAGACATACCATCCATCAGCTTCACGCTGCTGTCCAGAAGCTCTCTGACGTCATAGACACTGCCCCATACCTCAGGCACACCTCTGTCTACACCTAACAGTCCGTAGACAGCCTCCATAGCGGTTCTCACGGAATACTCTGTGGTGAACACGGTGTCTCTCGGGGTCTCTGCAAACTGGCCTAAGAAAGCGAAGTTCACGCAGCCGTCGGGAATGACATCGGGACGGTCACCCTTGGTTCTGGGCATGAAGAATGCGGTAATATAAGGCATCATGGTAGGTACGCAGACTGCGCTGTGCTCTGCCAGATCCTCGATATCTTCTACGGGCACACCTAAGTGATACAGCCACTCTTCAGTGATCTCCTTACCGGTACAATCCTTCATGGGCTTCTTAATATAATCGCCGGGTACGTCGGTGAACAGGCCGTATACCCATACACATACCTGATTCTTGTCCTGTTCCTTGAACTGTCCCTGACGATTGATGGTCCAGCTCATGAGCCACTTGGAATCCTGACTACTTACGATACCGCCGGTTACGACCTTACCGCTTTTGGGATCACGCTTACAGATATTGGTGATATAAGGAATGATCTTGTCATCCAATGTGGTCACGGTAGCGGATTCCCAGTTAGTCTTGGAAACATCAGAACAGAACTTCTCGGGATGTCCGAAGGAAGGATCCTGTTTTGCGATATTTTTCCACAGGCTCCATACACCGCTGGTACGAACCTCTGCGTCACCGTTGGGTGCATGGTTCTGGTCGCCGTAGATGGTGCCCTCGGTACAGCTTCCGTTGGTAACGAATACCAGGTCGTTCTCGGTGAGGACAATGCCCTTCTCTACGCCTTTTACCTTGCACTCGATAGCCTTTGCCACCTTTTTGCCGTCATTGATATCAAAAATAACATTTGTCACTTCGGTGTTGAACTGGAAGTCCACACCTGCTGCCTCCAGATACTTCTTCATGGGAAGGATCAGAGACTCGTACTGGTTGTACTTGGTGAACTTCAGGGCACTGAAGTCAGGCAGTCCGGAAATATGATGGATAAATCTCTGGAAGTAAAGCTTCATTTCCAGTGCGCTGTGCCAGTTTTCGAAAGCGAACATGGTTCTCCAATATAACCAGAAGGTGGAGTTAAATACTTCATCATCGAAAACATCTTCAATAGTCTTGTCATACAGATCCTCGTCTTTTGTCATGAACAGCTTCATGATCTCCATGCAGCCCTTCTGGCTTAAGTTGAACTTGCCATCGGTATGGGCATCCTGTCCACAATCCTTCGTTGCACGGCACAAAGAGTAGTTGGGATCTTCCTTATTCAGCCAGTAATACTCATCCAGCACGCTGGCTCCGGGTACTTCCAGAGAGGGAATACTGCGGAACAGATCCCACAGACATTCAAAATGATTCTCCATTTCACGTCCGCCACGCATGATGTAGCCTCTGGTAGGATCAAAAATACCGTCACAGGCACCGCCTGCGATATCCATTGCCTCTAAGATGTGGATGTGGGAACCGGGCATCTGTCCGTCACGTACCAGGAAGCATGCTGCTGCTAAAGATGCCAGTCCGCTGCCTACGATGTAAGCGTTCTTCTCGTCCACTCCAGCAGGCTTCTTAGGTCTTGCGAAGGCCTCGTAGTTACCATTGGAATAATAGATGCCTTTGCTGTTCTTGTCGTATCTTCCAAGCTCGGTGTTTCGATAATCTTTCTTGGCTGCCTTGACGGCTGCCTTTCTCTCCTCCTTTTTCACCTCTGCCTTATGTCCTTTGGTTACTGCTGCCACTGCGCCTGCACCTACTGCCAGTGCTGCCAGTCCCAGTCCGATATTATTCTTTTTTGCCATAATGATTACCACCTTTCTTTGATGACTCTCAAATATTTTCTGTTTACAAGTAGTATCCTACTTCTTTTTTATAAGAAAACCAATTTACAAAAGAGGGCAAATGATAAAGTTTTTATCATCCTGCCCTTTTTGTAAAGTAGTTATACTATTTCAGACTTTCTTTTCCGTCTGCTCAAAATTTTCGATGGAGCGGCTGATGTTTCCATAAAGAGTGATTGCCAGTTCTTCAACGATCTTATGATAATCATCCTTCATTCCCCGGTCGATCCAGTCTAACATCACTCCCACAAAACCGTATTTGTAAAATCCGGCAATGAATTCCTTGTGTTCCTCCGCCACCTGCATACCGGCGCATTTTTCCTCCACCACATCCACAATGAGCTGATAGGTCAGCTTGTTTAAGTAGCTTTCGATCTTCTGTCTGTCGACGCAGCGATAGACATTCATAATGAAAGGTTTGTTCTCCTGTACTGCCTCAAAAATCTGGCAGAAGCCTTCCTGCCAGTTCTCGTAGGTCTTCTTTCCCTGCAGTGCCCTCGTGCCATCCTCCACACAGACCCACTCTACCAGATCGTAAATATCTTTGAAATGATAATAAAAAGCCATGCGGCTGATACCGCAGTCCTCTGCAAGCTCGTTAATGGTGATCTTATCCAGAGGCTTCGTGAGAAGTTCTTTTTTCAAAGCTGCTTCCAGTGCCAGTTTTGTTATATTGGCCATAGCCTGTCCTCCACTGTTTTATGTACTGCTCACGAATATGTGCTATCGCACTCTACATCCTGCCTTGCAGGATATTCGTTCGCTAATGTTGACTTCCTTGCGCTTATTCTATTGTACGACAATAGCCTTAAAATGGGCAAATGAACTTTTTATAAAAAAACTCTTGCTTTTTGTAAAATTCCATGGTATCATCTTACTTGCGTTTCGGGGTGTGGCTCAGCTTGGTTAGAGCGCCGTCTTAGGGAGGCGGAGGTCGCGAGTTCGAATCCCGCCACTCCGATTCATCTAAAGGCGTCAAAATCTTTTACGAGGTTTTGACGCCTTTTGTTTTGTATTTTATTTGCTGCTTTGGAAAATTGTAGAAAAAATTTGAAAAATTTAAAAAATGGCTTGCTTTTTATAAAATTCTATGCTATGATAGTTTTCGTTCCGGGGTGTGGCTCAGCTTGGTTAGAGCGCCGTCTTAGGGAGGCGGAGGTCGCGAGTTCGAATCCCGCCACTCCGATTCATTGTAAAGTCCTTGATTTTCAAGGACTTTTTTGTGTTACATTTCATGTTGTATCATGGTACTTTTCTGATTTCCTCTATGTTTCCTTTTGGTATTTCCCTATAGTCACATATGTGTATTGAATCTTTCTGTTTGAAAGTCATCGGGTGTACTGTAGAATTTTGGTAGATTACGCCCCACTTTCGAAACACTAACGGGGCTTATCTGAAACATTTTAAAGATTTACGCCCCGCTTTCAGAACGCTAACGGGGCTTATCTGAAACATTTTAAAGATTTACGCCCCGCTTTCAGAACGCCAACGGGGCTTATCTGAAACATTTTAAGATTTACGCCCCGCTTTCAGAACGCCAACGGGGCTTATCTGAAACATTTTAAAGATTTACGCCCCACTTTCAGAACGCCAACGGGGCTTAGCACAAAGAAATTATAAATTAAGCCCCAGTACTCAAGATTTAGCGGGGCTTAACAAACACAATTTCAAAAAAATGCCCCGGAACCCGCAAAATTCCGGGGCGTAACAGGCAAAAATCAAAGAATGCGCCCCAAAGTTGAATTCCATTCCGACCAGTTCATTTTTTCTCAATGATTCCCAATTTCAGCATGCTTATGAGCTCCACTTAATCATCCAGACACTCCTTTCCCATCTACCTCGCTGAAAAATTTTTCTATCAGTCTGTTTACTTCATCCGGTTGGTCAGTATTGGAATTATGACCGGCCTTTTTTATCCATTTAAGCGGTAAACCTGCTCTCTGATGCCATTTCTTATTATAGCTTTTTGCTGAACCTGCTTTATCCTTTTCTCCACAGATAAGAAGTGCCGGACAACTGATACGATATGGCAGATCTGCTTTGATTGCCTCAGCAAGCATTCTGTACCCAAAACCGGCGAGCCTTGCATATTCTTCAGGATCTGAATCATAGGACATCATCATCTTCCGCATAAGATTCTGACCATAATCCGTCTCTGCGCACCCTCTTGACCCTGCCTTAAGAAGTACTTTCCATGGATATATCTTATATAATTGCTCTGCTCTTTCAAGAAGCCATATTTCCACTGCGGTCATATAAGACTTTTGAAGAGGTGCAGAATCAATAGAGATAAAGCCTTTTATCTTATCCGGATATAATTCCATATACATTTGAGCCAGATATCCCCCCATAGACTGACCGATAATTATGGGATTATAAATTTCTTCTTTTACTAAGATTTCATAAAGCCATTCTGCCATGTCAGACAGACTGTAATTATTCGTAAATGGTCTGGATAATGCATGTGATGGTGCATCCCATACAAACACATTCTGTTTCTTCTCAAAATATTCTGTCTGCTTTTCAAAAAGTCTATGGTCTGCCGTAAGTCCCGGTAAAAACACTAACGTAATTTTCTGTTTATCTATTATATTTACAAAATAATGAATGCAGCCACAGGGTGTATTATAACTGTTTTCTGTCATTTCCCGTCCCCTTTCCATAAACCATTTCCCAATGATTTATCCTTCATATGCCACCTTCATTGACCGATTAACAGAAGACCTCATTGGATATCTCATTGACCTGCCTTAGCTTGTTTATAAAGCAGACCGCCTTTAATAAACAATAATAAGAACATTACGGTTATCGCATACGGCTCTCTTGCCATAGCCAAAAACAAAACAGCAATTATACTAAGTCCTACAGACAAAGCGGTAATTATCTTTTTACCTTGTTCAAATTTGAAATAGACCATCAGTATTTTTAAACTTATATTTTAAGTTTACTCTGAATAAACCTAGGAGACAATAAGAAAGAGCAGTGCAATAATTTATGAATACACTGCTCTCAAAAGACTAATTAATAATTCTCTTTTCTTACTTCAAAATAAGCCTGTGGATGATTACATACCGGACAAACCTCTGGTGCCTCAAGTCCTACAACTACATGCCCACAGTTTCGGCATTCCCACATAGTTACTCCACTCTTTTTAAATACCTCCATTGCTTCTACATTCTTAAGCAATGCACGGTATCTCTCTTCATGAAGTTTTTCAATTGCTCCAACACCTCTAAACTGTGCTGCTAACTCAGTGAATCCTTCTTCCTCTGCATCCTTAGCCATTCTCTCGTACATGTCTGTCCACTCAGCATTCTCACCCTCAGCTGCACGTAAAAGATTTTCTGCTGTATCCCCTAGCTCTCCTAGCGCCTTAAACCAAAGCTTGGCATGCTCTTTCTCATTCTCAGCTGTCTGTAAGAATAATGCTGCAATCTGCTCATATCCGGCCTTCTTTGCTACAGAAGCAAAGTATGTATATTTATTTCTGGCCTGTGACTCTCCTGCAAATGCTTCCCAGAGATTCTTCTCTGTCTTTGTTCCTGCATATTTGCTCTTTGATGATACTGCATCCTCTTTCTTAAATGCCGATGCCGGCTGCTTACATACTGGACACTGCTCCGGTGGCTGCTCTCCTTCATGTACATATCCACATACACTACATACCCATTTACCCATTTCTTTATCTCCTTTTCTATTTAATATTTCACTCTTGTCTTCATATGAAGTGTGTAACATTTTTTCAGCCAGCTCACTTAATGGCTCCCCATAGAATTCTTCATATACTCTTTTAATATCAGGATTCTCATGACTCTTTCTGATAATCATTGCCTCATCCTTCGTGTACAGGCTTTGAATCCTTGCTTTTCTGACTTCATCCTTGTCCTTCATAACATTCTTTGGCTGTCCACCGCCTCCGATACAGCCTCCCGGACACGTCATAACTTCAACAAAATGATACTGTTTATTTCCGTTCTTTATTTCTTCAATTACTTTTCCCGCATTAGCAGTTCCATAAATGACAGCTATACTTACATCCAGCTCTCCAATTTTTACAGTTGCCTCTTTAACACCATCATAACCTCTTACAGGTGTAAAATTCAAAAGTTGTTCTGGAGATTTCTCTTTTGTAATATATTCGTATGCTGTTCTCAGCGCCGCTTCCATAACACCACCGGTATTGCCGAAAATAACAGCAGCTCCAGAAGCTTCGCCCATGAAATCATCATAATCACTATCTAAAAGACTGGCAAAATCAATATTTTCTTCCTTTGCCCATTTTGCCAGTTCTCTTGTAGTGATAACATAATCCATGTCACGCATGTCATCAATTCCAAGATATTTCGCTGCAGCGTTCATTTCATTTCTGCGAATTTCAAACTTCTTTGCCGTACATGGTGTAAGTGCCACATTAACAATATTCTCTGGATTAATTCCCTTCTTCTTAGCAAAAAATGTCTTAATTGTTGGTCCCTGCATTCCAATTGGACTTTTTGCTGTTGAGAGATTAGGAATCATCTCAGGATAGTATGTCTCTACATACTTTATCCAGGCTGGACAACAGCTGGTAAACTGTGGCAAAGGTGCGGTGTTCTTAGTAACTCGCTCTATTAACTCGCTTGCCTCCTCCATAATTGTCAAATCGGCTGCAAAGTTTGTATCAAGAACAAAATTAACTCCAAGCTTTCTGAGTAAAGCCACCATCTTACCCTGTACAAAGCTGCCATCTGGCATACCGAACTCTTCGCCAAGTGCTGCTCTTACTGAAGGGGATGTGCTGACTATTACAACCTTATCCGGGTCTTTGATTGCCTCTTTTACATAATTATATTCATATTTTTCCGTTATACTGTCTACCGGGCACACATTGGCACACTGCCCACAATTGATGCATACTGCCTCCCCACAGGTCTGCTCTAATGTGTATGTTCCGTGCACACCAATCTGGCTGGTACATATATCCTTACACATACCACATTTTATGCACTTTTCTTCCATACGAATAATGCTGGGATTATCTTCCTCGATTGGGACACGAATGCTTAATGGTAAATGAATCAAGCTACGCTCCTCCTTTTGCTTATATATGTATAAACCTTAACCTAGATTTATTTCAACATTATAGCATATATAGTACAAAAGTTCTACGAGAAATTCAGAATGCTTTTTTTAATAAATACAGCTTATCTATTGACCACACTTGTTATACTCTGCATATAGGCAAGATTCACTGTACCAAACTCATTGATGGACACATTCAATGCTTCCACCGCTGTCTCCACCCTCTCAATGGATACCCTTGCCTTGATGGTCTGCTTATAAAACATATCTGCCTTTTTCACATTTTCATCTTTATCAATTTCCTCCAAAGAGCAAAGAAGCGGATAATCGCTGTCATCCCGGAATGCCCTGCTGTCCCCCTGTGAATTGATGCTTCCATATTTATCCACGAATCTATCATAGTCCTACCTAAATAAAACTATTAAATTGTCACCTCACTTGGGTGCACAAACCACAATCAGGTCATGACTCCTGAATTGCTTGTGCTGTGTTTGAATTTCGGTTTGATTTGTCAGCGCTGCCTTATCTGCCGATTAAAATGGTATAAAAATAAGGACTAAATTAGGCACACCCCCTTGATTTTACTGGGTTTCATCTAACTTGGTCCTATTATAACTCAAACACCGGACTCCCATTTTGAAATAGCGGTTTTGGAAACAAATAATGCCTCGGCTAATTCTTCCTGTGTCAAACCTCGACTTTTTCTTAATTCCTGAAGCTTTTCATGAAATTCCAAAACCTGCACCTCCTATACCTATTTTGTTTTTTCTTTTAATGCCAGCATAAGGAATATGCCTCCAATCAGTAAACTTTTTTTCTCGTTAAAACTATGAAAGAAACGCTCTTTCACATACGTGATACGATTCGTATCATTCCCGCAAACCATACTAGTGTCATGAATGCTCTTTCACATACCGCAGAAATTCCGGTGTCTTTGACCAGTATTTCACACCCCAGTTTTCAAAATTCCATTCTTCCATGTAATCATTGCACTCGAAATCCACATAATATATTTCTTCGTTATGTACAACAAAATTCGTTGGAAAATAATCAATATTCGTATTGGCAGCATATAACAGCGCACACATTCTATGCAATTGCTCGATATAGTCAGTTTTCATCTTGTCTTCTAAAACCAACTGATAGATCGTGTCACCGTCAATAAACTCCTTCAAAATGCGTTCATTTTCCACATCTGTTTCAAGCATGACTGGCATTTTTATTCCGATTTCTTTTAATTTCCTGTAATCCCTGATTTCTGCCTCAAGCTTGTTTCCGAACTGATAATAATCACAAGGTTCATGATGTATCTGCTTCAAAACATACCTGTTATTTCCAGACTCTGCCAAGTAAGAATATCCACCTTTCCCCTTTCCCAGCAATTTAATTATTGTATAGCTTTTCCCATTTACGGTCATTTCTTTATTCATGTGTTTTCTCCTCTGTTCTATACCTCATTGATTACGGATTTTTATATTCTAGTTCAATATTACAATAGAAATATAATTTTCACAAAGGTTAAGCGCGTAACCAACCACATTTTTTTAGTAATGGTAATTGCAAAAAAATTCCGCAAACCTTTCCCGGCTTGCGGAACCTTCCAAACATATTATAATTTTTCCACGCACCGGATCAGTGCATCCACATTTTCTTCCCTCGTGGCCCAGCCGGTACAGAATCGCACGCAACTGTGTGTGGCATCGATCCGCTGGTCATAGCTGTACTCGAACTGTTCTGAAATCTTTGCCAGGTGTGCATCCGGCACAATGACGAAGATCTGGTTCGTCCGGTTGGGTGCCAGATAAGTGTAACCCTTTGCCGTAAATGCTTCCCGCAGCTTCTCCGCCATGGCAATGGCATGGGCAGAGATCACCTGATAGAGTCCATCAGTGAAAAGAGCGTCAAACTGCAGACCCAGCAGTCTTCCCTTGGCAAGCATGCCGCCGTTCTGTTTGATAAGATATCGGAAATCCTGTGCAAGCTCCGGGTTTTTGATCACTACTGCTTCTCCAAACAATGCGCCGACCTTGGTTCCACCAATGTAAAAGACATCACAAAGCGCCGCGATATCCAGCAATGTCAGATCGTTGTCCGGTGCTGCCAGCCCGTAGCCCAGTCTGGCGCCATCTAAGAACAGATACAGGCCGTATTTGTGACAGGTCGCAGACAGAGCGGTCAGTTCTGCTTTGCTGTAAATAGTTCCAACCTCCGTGGGATTCGAAATATATACCATTTTCGGCTGTACCATGTGCTCAAAGCTGTCGTTGTGAATATGGGCTTCGTAAGCCTCTGCTACCTGCGCTGCCGTGATCTTACCGTCAGGACTGGGCAGTCCCAGTACCTTATGTCCGCAGGCTTCCACCGCACCGGTCTCATGGACATTGATATGTCCTGTGACAGCGCAAAGCACGCCCTGGTGCTTGCGAAGTGCTGCATTGATCACGGTGACATTGGTCTGGGTTCCGCCTACCAGGAAATGGACTGCCAGACTGTCATCCCCACAGGCCTTACGGATCTTCTCGCGCGCCTCTTCGCAGTATTTATCCTCGCTGTAGCCCGGTGTCTGCTCCATATTGGTCTGCACCAGACGCTCCAGCACCTTCGGATGCGCTCCCTCATTATAGTCACACTGGAATAAAATCTTATCGCTCATTTTTTTATTGGCACCGCCGTGACAGTGTATTTCCTCCAACGTTATTTATATTTTAGCTTTTTCTATTTGCTAACTCTTTACATTTTTCGATTGTTTCTATCTTATTTGATTCTCTGGACTTTCTGTTACTCAAATTCAGTCAGTCCTTCGTCTCCAGAACCCTTACCAGATACTCCCACACTCTCTTCGTGGAAGAAATGCTTAAGGTCTCCTCTGTCGTATGAATGTCCTTCATATCCGGTCCCATGGATACACAGTCAAGGTCTGAGATTTTGCTGCCTAACAGTCCGCACTCCAATCCTGCATGGATAGCCTCCACCCTGGGCTCATTGCCGTACATTTCCGCATACAGTTTCACCATTTTTTCCCGCAGTGGAGAATGCACACGATATTTCCAACCAGGATAATCTCCGGTCACCACGTAATCGCCGCCTGTCAGTTCCACCAGTGCGGAAAGCTTTGCGATCAGGTTGTCCTTCTCACTTTCCACGCTACTTCTGACAGAATACTCTGCCCGCAAAACTTCCGCATCTGCTTTCAGTATACCCAGATTCAGAGAAGTCTGTACCAGCCCCGGCATATCTGCGCTCATCGCCTGTACACCGTTGGGCGTTGCCTGCAAAAAAGCTGCCACACGTTTTGTATCTTCCGGAGTGGCACAGGTTATTGTCTCGGCAGTGTCTATTAACTTTTTCGCAGTTACCTTTACGTCCGGATCCTTGGTAGCAAGCTCGTCCCCCAGTTCTGCTGCCAAAGCTGCTACCTGCTGCTCTAAGCTTTCCGCATCTTTTTCCTCTACTACGACTACTGCTTTCGTCTGTCTGGGAATGGCATTGTCTGCTAGTCCTCCGTCCACAGATACCAGTCCTACGGGCATTTTCTCAGACAGCTTCCACAGAAGTCTTCCCAAAATACAGTTGGAATTGCCTCTTTCCTTATGGATCTCTCCGCCGGAATGTCCCCCTAAGAGACCGGAGACTTCCAGCTCATAACGCACGCCCGTAAGCTCTTGTTTTTTCATCGGAAAGCGGCAGTTCACTCTGGCACCGCCGGCACAGCTGGTCAGGAAAATGCCTTCGTCCTCGGAATCCAGATTGATCATGCGATGTCCCTGTAACATGGACAGGTCAATCTCTCTGGCTCCGTCCATACCGACTTCCTCATCCACCGTAATGATGACCTCCAAACGGGGATGCCTGATGTCCTCGGAATCCAATAATGCCAGTGCATAAGCCACAGCGATACCATCATCGCCGCCGAGGCTGGTGCCCTCCGCATAGACGCTGTCTCCGTCGATCCCTACCTTTAACCCTTCCGTCTTCATATCCATGGTGCATTCCGGTGTCTGCACCGCTACCATATCCATATGTCCCTGCAGGATCACCACCGGCTCGTCCTCATATCCGGGTGTCGCCTCCTTGACCATAATGACATTTTTCATGGCATCCTGTAAATAGAAAAGATTGTGTGCTTTTGCAAAATCTACCAAAAAATCACTGATCTGCTCCACATTGCCGGATCCGTGAGGGATCTTCGTGATCTCCTCAAAATAGTAAAATACTTTCTTCGGTTCTAAATTCGATAAAACAGCCATTTTCATTTCCTCATTTCTGTTCTTTGTTTGGATCCATTTTGCCTGCAGATCGTCCTATGCAATCTCAAAGCTCGTAACGATCCGCACAATCCCAGTATAAGTAGTTGCTATTTTTCTGTCAAGAATAGAAAAAGGCACACGGATTACGCATAATGATATTTTTTCCTCTTCGCAATCAAAAATCCGATGGTCACGAACAGCGCTAAAAATTCCGCAATCACGATGGACAACCATACGCCGGTAATGCCGATCAGTCCCGGCAGGATCAACACGATAATAATCTGGAACACAAAGGTCCGCAGGAAAGAGATTGCCGCAGACACCGCTCCGTTATTCAGTGCCGTGAAGAAAGAAGATCCCCAGACATTCATGCCTCTCACCAGGAATGCGATAGCGTAGATCCGAAATCCCCAGGTCGTCATCTTAAGCAGTTCCTGATCATAGCTTGCGAAAATCTTCACCAACGGTCCTGCCAGGATCTGGGATGCCGTAAGCAATATCACACCGCAGGCTGAGATGATGACCAGGCTCTTTCTACACAGATTCTTCAATTCCGCATGATTGCCGGCACCGTAGTGGAAGCTTACGATAGGTGCAGATCCCAGGGAATATCCGAGATACAAGGTCATGAAGATAATATCCACATACATAATGATACCATATGCCGCCACGCCGTTTTCTCCGGTCGCTTCCATCAGCTGAAAGTTATAGAGCACACCGACAATGGATGTAGACAGATTCGTCACCAGTTCGGAAGAACCGTTCATGCAGGTCTGCCAGATGACTTTTCCGTGCCACTTTGTCTTTCCAAGTCGCAACAGACTGCTGTTTTTTCCGGCAAAATAGATGATTGGGATTACTCCACCGACGACTTGTCCTGCCGCCGTTGCCAGCGCTGCTCCTGCCAGTCCCAGGGGGAATACCACAATTAAAACATAATCCAGCACCGCATTGGTCAGTCCCGCCAGGACATTGATCTTCAGGCTGAGTGTCGGTTTCTCCGCTGCGATGAAAAAGCTCTGAAACAAATACTGCATGACAAATGCCGGTGTGGATAAAAACAAGATACGGGAATATAACACACAATCCGCCTCCAGATTACCGCTTGCTCCCAGTGTCAATGCGATCTGTGGCGCAATTGCATAACAGAGCAGTCCGATCACAATAGACGCAACCAGTGTCACGTATACGATCAGAGAAAAATATTCATTCGCCAGTTCCTTTTTCCCCTCTCCCAGAGTCATGGATACCACAGCACTTCCGCCGGTACCTGCCATGAATCCGATCGTTCCTACGCCCATCAGCACCGGCATCACCAGATTCAGCGCTGCAAAAGGTGTTTTCCCCACAAAGTTAGACACAAAAAATCCGTCTACAATACTGTATATTGAAGTACATAATAACATTAAAATGGATGGTGCCACAAAACGCAGCAATCGTTTATAGTCAAAATGATCCGATAATTGTATTTTCATAAAACTCCTCATCTCTGAGCGAAGCATATTTTTCACACTACTCTCTTTCTTTCTTGATATTTGCAATTTCCTCCCGGAATAATTCTGTCTGCCTTTTCATGATCTTAAGGAACTTTTCCATTTCCTGCTCTCCTAAGCTTTCCGTTGCCCGTACTTCAGCATCCATCAGGGGATCTACGATCTGTTCCACCAGCTTTTCTCCCTTTTCCGTCAGGTAGATCTTCTTATTCTTGCGGTTGCCTTCTGCTGCGCGAAGTGTGAGCAAGCCATCCTCTTCCATATGTTTCAAAGCGGAATTCACCGTCTGCGGCGTGTAAAACCAATAGTTGCAGATTTCTCTCTGTGTGAAAGTCTCTCCTTCCCTCTCCCTGATGCAATAGAGAATCCAGAACGCGGTTTCCGACAGGTTACAGTTCTTAGCATACACACGGTAAATATCATCCAATTCCTTCAATAACTGATTATATAGAGCCATTTGTTTCATGGCTTTTCTTCTCTGCTCTTCCATACGCTTCCAGTCTCCTTTTAAATACATTTTATCCGATATCGGATAATTTTGTATTATAATCCGAAATCGGATGATTGTCAACTCATAAAAAAGTGCACAGAAAGAACACATCCCATTGTGTCTTTCCATGCATCGTTGTATAATAACTTCAGCATCAGTTCCGGGAGGAGTGCGGTACGCCCGTATCGCCAGTGTCTAGGTTCACCTTATTGAATATCCCATAGAGCACTCGGCGGCTGATGCTATTCTGAAATATTCTGTATATCTTTTATATTTATTATGTTACCCCAAGACACTATTATTTTATATTTATACAAGGAGCGTTTATTATGAACAAACTTATGTATTCGGCACTTTTTCATAAGGCCGACGAAGGAGGCTTTTGGGTTTCGTTTCCTGATTTTCCAGAATGTCTGACACAGGGAACGAGCCTGTGGAATGCCTACGAAATGGCACGTGATGCTGTCAAACTTGCTATAATATCGCGTTTGGAAAACGGTGAACCGTTGCCTGCATCCACCGATATACACATATTTACTTCAGATACTATCAGTTTATATGTAGATATTACTTGGGAATCTACATAGTTTAAATCTGTATAACACATTTTGTTTCTATAAGCTCGCATTATTAACAGTTTGACTTTCGGTATCTCATGTGATGATGTCAGGGTTCTTGCTTCTTATTTTGGATGTGAAATTGTAACCGGCGGTAATCACAGCCAAAAAGTTGTTCACAAGTCATCCGGTACCGTAATCCCGATTCCTATGCATGGAAACTGTATCGGCGAAGCATATGTGAAAGAACTCAAAAATCTTTTCGATCAGATTAAAGGAGAATAGGTATGAAATACGAATTTGAAGTCTATCAAATGAAAGTTGAAGATCACTTATTCTGGGTAGCTAAAAGTAAAATTTTTAAAGGTTGTGTTGGTCAAGGTGAAACAACTGCCGAAGCTGTCAATGAATTAGAAGGAAACGAATTTGAATGGTTGGAAACTGCCAAGCAATGTGGCATTCCTATTCCCGATATGCATGTAAGAACAGATTCACCGCAATACAGCGGGAAAATTTCTCTACGTTTCTCTCCTTTCGTTCACGAACAAGCTTCTGACCTTGCAAAGAAACAGGGTATCAGTCTTAATCAGTATATTAACGATGCAATCGTATACTACAACAGCATGCTGAATGAAAGAAATACCAGTAATTCAAAAAGTACTAAAAGTATTGATAAAACATCTAATTCAATCATACAATTCGGTCAATCTTAATATTATTGCTTCAAAAGTATGATTTTTGAGTATGATTTTAAAATTAGGACTAGAAAAAAAGAAGAACATAGGTTATAATATTCTAAGTTCTTTGCAGATATGGTTCATCGGTAGAACGCTAGCTTCCCAAGCTGGAAAGGCGGGTTCGACTCCCGTTATCTGCTTCGTTCATTTGCTTAAAAAGCGTGAAAGTCGGTATCCTATTGGCTTTCACGCTTTTTCAAATTACATATTTTCACAACAGTGTTGTTGCTTTTACTTATCCAGTACTCCCAACCACTTCAGAGCGTTCCTAATGCCGTCTTTATCCACGTCCGTGGTGATATAATCTGCTGTTTCCAACACCTGTTTACTGGAATTACCCATAGCAATGCTGGTGTGGGCATACTTTAACATCGGCAGGTCGTTATTGCTGTCTCCGATGGCCACAGTGTCTTCCATGGGGATCTTCAAATAGTCCGTAATGTAACGGATCGCAGTTGCCTTGGAATATCCTTTGGGGACAATCTCATAAAACCCTTGTTCTCTGTCAATAAAATCCAGTATTTCCGACAGGTCATGCTTCATTCCGTCCATTCCCGCCAGAGTCTCTGCATAGGCATATAATTTATCGTAGTTGCCCGGTGCATTGGCATAGCGATCGTATTTTCGATTTTCAATCTCACGTGCCATATGGCGGAAAGTCTCGGTAAATACTTCTTCTCCTCTGGGAGCATAGTCTTCCCTGCTGCCTTCCAGGACGGCATCCACATGATACTTTTTCATGGCTGTCAGAATTGCCTTAGAATCCTCCATGGAAAATGTCTTGTGCATCAGCTGTTTTCCATGATATTCAATCTCCGTTCCGCAGCCCAATAACAATCCGTCGAATTCCACCTGTCCGGTAAGATTTTCCCCAACCAGCCGTTTCGTACGCCCGGTGTTGATCATGCAGATATGACCGTTGGCTCTGGCGATGCGGATGGCTTCCTTCGTGCTCTCTGACATCAGTTCACTTCCTCCGCATATTAAGGTTCCGTCAATATCAAAAAATATTATCTTCATCTCAGATTCTTAAGCTCCTCTACCAGATCCAGATCGGATTTCTGTACCTTCAGATTCGTGGACACGGGCTCTTCACCGGGTCTCGTGACCGTGATCTCGATAATGGTTCCTTCCGTGATCGCTCCACCCATAAAAAATCTGCTTACAAACGCTGCAAATTTGGGATGATTACTCTCGAAGGTATTCTTCGCATTCATCAGTTTCATCATCATTCCGGGATTTATCATAATGGTCTCCTTCCAAATAGTTACAAAAAAGAAAGGCCGTCCGCACCATCCGAAGATAATGTGTCCAGCCTTAACAGTTGCTATTATTTACGCGATCTTGGACTTAGCCAGCTCTGCAAGGGTCTTGAAACCTTCTGCATCGTTAACTGCCAGGTCTGCCAGCATCTTTCTGTTCATATCAACGCCTGCAAGCTTCAGACCGTACATGAACTTGCTGTAAGATAAACCGTTCATTCTGGCTGCTGCATTGATACGAGCGATCCACAGCTGTCTGAACTGACGCTTTCTCTCTTTTCTACCTGCATAAGAGCTGGTCAGAGCTCTCATAACAGACTGCTTTGCTACTCTGTACTGCTTGCTTCTTGCGCCTCTGTAGCCCTTTGCAAGCTTTAATACTCTATTGTGCTTCTTCTTGGCATTTAAGCCACCTTTAATTCTTGCCATGTCTTATTTCCTCCTCGCCTGAATTATAAATAAGGTAAAATCTTCTTCATATTCTTAACATTAGTTGCATCCGTAATTGCAGGCTTTCTCAGATTACGTTTTCTCTTGGTAGACTTCTTGGTTAAGATATGGCTCTTGTAAGCTTTAGATCTCTTTAACTTACCGGTTCCTGTTGCTTTAAAGCGCTTAGCTGCTGCTCTGCTTGTCTTCATTTTGGGCATAACGAGTTCCTCCTAAACTTTACTTAATCTATCGTGTCGGAATCCGACACTTTTTAACTGTACGAATTAACGCTTCTCAGTTAAAAACATTGTCATGCTTCTGCCTTCTACCTTGGGAGCTTTTTCCACTACCGCAATATCGGACAGGCTCTGCGCGATATCATCTAAGATATGCTTGCTGTTGTTCATGTGTGCCATCTCTCTGCCGCGGAATCTCAGGGTGATCTTCACTCTGTCTCCCTTGGTCAGGAACTTTCTGGCTGCACCGATCTTGGTGTTCAGATCGTTGGTATCGATGTTGGGGGAAAGTCTGATCTCCTTGATATCGATGACTTTCTGCTTCTTCTTTGCTTCCTTCTCTTTTCTCACCTGCTCGTATTTGTACTTACCGTAATCCACGATCTTACAAACAGGAGGCTTTGCCGTAGGAGCAATCTTCACCAGGTCGAGTCCGGCTTCCTCTGCCATCTTCAGGGCATCTCTGGAAGAAACGATTCCGAGCTGTTCTCCGTCTTCTCCAATCAGTCGTACTTCTTTGTCTCTGATCTGTTCATTAATCATTAAATCGCTAATGGTTGTGTACCTCCATAAGAAAATGTGTTAAACAATAAAAAAAGCAGATAGCATAACTATCCACCTGTTCCCTTCACGGACTGCCCTCATTCAAACAAATTTCAAACGAGTTCTCTGTCTATGAAAAATCTGAACGCTTACCAGCCTGCGCCGTAAGGTGAGAGTGGATACTCTGCTTGTTGTATCGTGTTCTTCACACGCTTAAATAGAATACCACGAAGTTTTCCTGATGTCAACCCCGTTTTTACAATAATATTACATTTTTTCAGATTACTGTATTCTATGTACCGGCGGTCTCCCGCCGAATCCGATTACCTACTTTATTATCCGCAGTTTCGGAACATTTGTCAAGCCGGAATACTGATTTTCTTTTCCGTGATTTACTTTTCCGAAAAAGTAGCACAGGCGGTCTCTCTGCAGTCGCTGGCTCCGCAGCCCTTGATGTCCACATGATCCGCCACACACTTATAATTACTATTATAAATGCACTTTACTGCCTCACAGTCGATGCTGATCGTATGGCTTGGATGAGCCAGGGAGCTGCTGAAAGAATCCCGCCCCTCTCTCTTCTGCGCAAAGCTTTCACAGCAGGTTCCGTCACAGTCGCAGGCGTGCTTGCCGCCCACCATGATGTCTCCCTTGCTACACAGACAGTCCTTATTATAGGTACAATTTTCCACAACGCATTTTAAATCTGCCATGTTTCCCTCGCCTTCTGCCGCTTTCTGCGGCGTCTCATCTTCTTTTTTGATTTTAAAATTTTAAAAGAGGACACGCGGCAAAAGAGCAGTTGCAGTCCCACCACGCGTCATGGATAGTCTGTGCAGATTTGAAATTCTTATTCCTTTTACTGGTTTTTTTATAAAATTTGAGATGCCACTGGCTCATCTTGTTGCCCATAAGAAATAAATAAAGCGCCACCCCCATTTCTATGGGAAGTGACGCTTTTTCATGTTTTTCTTTTATCTGACTGCCAAATTACTTGCTCAGCTTCTTGGTTGCGATCTCATCCTTTAACATCGCAAGGAACTCATCCTTAGATACGGTAGTGGTGTTCTGCTGTCCATGCAGACGATAGCTTACAGTGCCGTCCTGTGCTTCCTGCTTTCCTAAGATGATCAGGTAAGGAATCTTCTTCACCTGTGCTTCTCTTACGCGGTAGCCCAGCTTCTCTGCTCGCTCATCGATGTCTGCTCTGATGTTATTGTCCAGCAGATAACCGTACAGATCATGGGCATAAGTGTTCAGCTCTTCATCGTCGTTCTTGACCGGCAGGATCATTGCCTGTACGGGAGCAAGCCACAGAGGCAGGTTACCCTTGGTCTCCTCCAGAATATAAGCCATGAATCTGTCCAGAGATCCTAAGATTGCTCTGTGCAGGACCACGGGAGTCTTCTTCTGTCCATCCTTGTCCACATAGGTCAGATTAAACTTAGCAGGCAGGCAGAAATCCAGCTGGCAGGTAGACAGGGTGTACTCGTTACCTACTGCAGGTTTTACGTTTACATCCAGCTTCGGTCCGTAGAATGCAGCCTCACCGATCTCCTCGGTGTACTCGATGCCCAGATCATTCAGAACCTTACGCAGAGCATTCTCCGCATTGTTCCACATCTCATCATCATCGTGATATTTTACCTTGTCCTCCGGATCTCTCAGAGACAGGACACATCTGTAATCGGTAATACCGAAATCCTTGTAGGTATTGAAGATCAGGTCTACTACCTTGGAGAACTCGGACTCGATCTGCTCCGGTGTTACGAACAGATGGGCATCATTCTGGCAGAAATGTCTGCCTCTTTCGATACCCTTCAGGGTTCCGCTGGCTTCAAAACGGAAGTCATGGGCGATCTCACCGATACGGATAGGCAGATCCTTGTAGGAGTGCTGTGTGTTAGCGTAGATCATCATATGGTGAGGGCAGTTCATGGGACGCAGTACGAAGGACTCTCCTTCCATTTCCATGGGAGGGAACATGTTCTCCTTATAGTGATCCCAGTGACCGGAGGTCTTGTACAGATTTACAGTACCTACGCAGGGAGTCATAACATGCAGATATCCCAGTCTTCTCTCTTTATCCTTGATATAATTCTCCAGCTCCTGCCATACGGTGTAACCCTTGGGAAGGAACATGGGAAGTCCGCGGCCTACCAGATCATCAGTCATGAACAGTTCCATTTCCTTGCCGATCTTTCTGTGGTCACGCTCTTTGGCCTCTTCCAGCTCTTTCAGATGTGCTTCCAGTTCCTCTGCGGTAGGGAAGCAGACACCATAGATACGCTGCATTACGTGGTTGTTGGCATCGCCCTTCCAATATACTCCGGAGTGTTTTACCAGTTTGAAGTTCTTGCACAGCTTGGTGTTGTCTACGTGAGGTCCACGGCACAGATCGGTGAAATCCCCCTGATCGTATACTGTGATGTTGCCGTCTTCCAGATTGCTGATCAGGTCCAGCTTGTACATATCGTCCTTGAACATTTCCATAGCTTCTGCCTTGGAAACTTCTCTTCTGTAGATCTTCTTGCCTTCCTTGCAGATCTTCTTCATCTCTTTTTCGATGGCAGCGATCACTTCATCATTGACCACATCGTTGCCGAGATCGATATCATAATAGAATCCTTCCTTTACCACAGGTCCTACCCAGAATTTTGCATGAGGGTACAGATGCTTTACTGCCTGTGCCATGACATGGGCGCAGGAATGATTGAGAGTTGACAGTCTTTCGTCTTCCTTAAAATTTACCATTTTTGTTCTCCTTTTTGTTGTTTTCTAAACTATTCAGAACCTCCATTCGTGAAATTGCTCTTTCAGAGCTTTGCTGAATAGTCACAAAAAAGTCCCTTGCAACAATCTGCAAGGGACGTATCACACGCGGTTCCACCCTGATTGCAATTATATAAAATAACTGCCACTCATTTACTCGTAACGGGAGCTGCCGGGCTGTATTAAAGCCACTCGGAGATGGTCTTCGTCCGCATCCGGCAAAACCGCTCACAGCTCCTGTTCCTAATAACAAGGCGGTTCTCTCTGGTGCCTTTCTATGCATCCTACTCTTCTCTTCAACGTTTTCTGATCTTAAAATCTGTTGCTTTAGGACTTATGTTGATATCATAGACCTTTTCACACGGATTGTAAAGAGGTATTTATATAGCTTTCCACATTTTCTCTGGACATATCTAAAGCTACCGCCAGTTCTCCATACAGATGATCCTCTGCAATACGAAAATATCTGGCATCCACTGCTGTCTCCTTACGTCCTACTTCCTCTCTGGCACGTTTCCGCAGGTAGATCGTCTTGATGATCCGGATCAGATCCTGACAGCTTCTGGTCTTTAAGCAATTCTTGTATTCCTGCTCTAACAGCTTATCATTGGCAATGGTGATCAGCGGGATCTCCGGGATCCTGTGGATCAGATTCTCCGCTTCCTCGTGCGCAAGCACTTTACGCATGGAACCTTCCGCCGTATCCACCGGAATATATACCGTGCTGGAGGACAGATACAGAGGTTTTAAAATATAATACTCTCTCTTCTTATCCACTCCCGCTATGTCTAATGTCGTGATCTCTTCCACCACACAGACTCCCTTACTGCCACATACTACACGTTCGCCCTTCTGAAACACCTTAACCTTCCTTTCCTCTGCCGATTGCAGAAAAATGCAAAACACAATTTCCGTTTACTACCAATAATATACCCATTTTTAACTATTCTAACAGAAAAAGCGCCGAAATGTCAGTATCTTTCGGCGTTTCTGAATATTTTTGTGAATATTGCTCATAGGAAATCGGTCAGGTATTGTGCATTATTTCTGATAGGCGATGCGTGGATCTCCGTTTTTTAAGTAAATAATGCCTCTGCGTTCAAAGCCGTTCTTCTCCAATAAGTGCTGCATGGTGTGATTATCGAAATGGGTGTCGGCCCGCAGATATTTCACTTTGCTCTCACAAAAAGCAACACATTTTGCAAACAGGCCCCTTACTTCCCCGTCTCCTGCCAGGCGATGGATCGTGCCGTAAGGTCTCTCCTCCCGCCAGCTGCCGTCCTCAATATAGGCATAGGTCGGTTCCTCCTCCAGCAAAAGCATGAATACTCCGTGGATGCTTCCGGCCTTTTTATACACGTACAGCCGCTGTTTCTCAATGTCTATCCGCAGTGTCTCCGGATCCGGATAGGCGCCGTTCCACTGGTTCGGATTGCCGTTTGCCCGCATGTAGGCTTTGGCGATGTCATAGATCTCCAGAATCCGGGGCAGGTCTGCCTCTGTTGCCGTTACGATCTCCTCCGACGCATTGGTGCAGCGCCCATGAGTCTTCGAATCTCCATTGCACAGGATGTGTTTTTCCATGATTCCGTAATTCCTCCATTTGTCAGAAAGATAGCGTCATTTTATCACATCCCATCGACTATTTCATCTATATTTTTGTGATCTTCTACATCCTCTTCACATATTTCTCATGTTAGTGTCATTTTAGAATCAAAACAAACTCTTAAGAGTTCAAATACTAAAAAAGAAATCGGAATTATCAACAAATCAGGTTCATGAAATGTGACAAGGATAGAAAACCTTTCAGCTATATTTTCAAGTACCTGTGTTCCCGCAAGTGCACCGGTTTCGCTGATATAGAAATAAATATCTTTCATGGATATAACAGAGGCAATGCGATCTAGGAATCTGGTATACGACATTCCCAATACTACACCCACTATTAATATTGTCTGAAGCATTATTTTTCTCCAATTTCCTTGTAGCGTTTCCTTAATCTTTTTCAACTGTCCCACACGAAAGTCTTTCCCATGAGCTAACATACATAACACAACTGCTGTCAATGCAGTAAACAACAGTCCTGTTTTTCCCGGGATCTGAAAGAGCCGGCTTTCCGGCATAGTGATCCAACTCCATTGTTGCTCATATAAATCACTTTCCGTTTGATGTGCCATAAAAATCCAAAACTCTATCATTTTGCCAATCTCAGTTAACAAAAAATATCCTAAGATCACAGGCACACATTTAACAGCTTCCTTGATTTTCATCATAGGATTCTCCTTCTAATTTTGTAGACTTTTGTTACTCTTTCGTTCTTTTTTATAATAACTTATTTTTTTATTATTATCATAATTTGTCCACAAAAAGCAGAAATCTGACCACCAATTATTGCACGTCCAACAATATTTTAATACTTACCTGCATATCAACCCTGATTGACAACTTTCCTTGATATTTTCCCACGATTTGTTCAATAATCTTCATTCCCCAGCCATGCGCTAATGAATCCTGCTCTCTCTCAGATACAAAATGATTATTTTTAACCAATGGTTTTTCCTTATAGTCATTTTTCATTTCAATTACAAGAAACCCTGCTGTTATCGCAATATTCAATCTGATTTGTTCTTTTGCTGCTTCCAATGCATTGTTCAATAAATTGGCACATAATACACAAAATTCTCTATCCTCCAATTTTAACCCCGACGGAAGAATCGGTGTTTCGACCAACAAAAGAATATTACGCTGTTCCGCTTTCTCTTTTGCTTCATAAATTACGGTATCTACAATATTTACGCCTGTATGTACCGGAATCATTTTACACTGCAGCGGTTCCTGCACGCTCTCTATATATGATAAAGCTTCTTTCTGATCACCATTTTGCAGAAGTCTCTCCAGCGCTCGCAGGTGATGTTTGATATCATGATACAGTTTCGCATTTTCTGTATAGAAATTCTGTGCTCTGACATACTGACTCTCAATCAGATCATATTGTGTATCTAATACAGAGATTTGCATCTTCAGTTGCGATTGGCGGAAGTAAAAATATACCATAAGAAGCAGACTCACCAGGCAGGACAGGAAAACATAATTCTGAATTGCATTTCCATAAATCATATCCATGAAAAAATCACACAGAAATACTGTGCTAAAGAAAGCAATGCCAAATGTTTTCAACAGATTCAACGCTGTAAAAGTTTTTCCTATTACTTTATGTCTTATAGCAGATATCAATATACCATTTAAAACCAGCCACCCTACCTGTGCGCAAAATTCTGCATTTGTCCAGAAATGTTCCACCAGTCCCAGTAAAACAGTCCAGATAAAAACATAACTGACTACAAGGGATGCCACTTTTTCCACAGAGCCATTCCATAACAGGTATCCTAAAATAGTAAGAAGTAACAGTAACGGAATCCACGACAAATACTTTTGCAGACCATACCATAGCATTCCCGATAAAAATATTGTTAAAATAAATTTTTTATCTGAATCTATGTATTTTCTCCGATCAAAAAGCATATCCATCCATATCAAAAGCCATGCCGAATTGTGTATGCTCCACAGAATTTTAATCATTTGTACTCCATTTTCCATTATCCGTACCTGCCTGCCAATATTCCATTATTCGATGTTTTAATTGCGCCAGCCGTCGTTCTCCGATGTACAATTGCTGCCCCGTAGATAAAACCATTTGGTTATCTTTGATCTGTATCACATGATATAAATTACACAAATATCCCCGATCCACCCATACAAATTCATCTTCCGGTAATTTCTCCGATATCTTTTTTAAGGAGCTTCTTACCTTACACCTGGTAGCATCCGTCTTTTCAATATATAAATACTTACCTTCTCTCCAAATATATACAATTTTTCTAAATGGTATTTTTTCTATACCCTGTTGGTTTTCTGCAATATAAACCTCTGAGGTACGTGATACAATTTCCCTGAATGCTGCCTCCAGTGCCTGTGTGATCATGCTCTTCATTTGTTGCTTCGGAATAAAACGAAATGGTCGGAATTCAAATGATTTATACACATAACTCTCGTAAGCAGACACAAAGATGATTAGAATATCCGGTGCTGTTTCCTGAATTTTAGCTGCCAGTTCAAAGCCATTTAATTCCTGCATTTCAATATCCAAAAACAACAAATCAAACGCTTGACCATCCTCAATTTCGTACCACAATGCCTTACTGCTCTGATATACATTACATTCATAAGGAATGCTTTTTTTCATGAAATACTCTTTTATATGTTTTTCCATGAACTCCGCGTCTTCTACTGTATCATCACATATTGCAGCTTTCATTTTCCATGCTGTATACTTTCCCATCGTTCCCCTCTCCTTTATAGTATAATTATGCCATAACTATGTCCTTTTTCAAATTATTTTTATTCATTAAGAGTATACATAAAAACGGTCTTTTGACTTATGCCAAAGACCGTTTCTTTTACAATTTTATTCCTCATTCATCTTAGCCAGCTTGGCTGCCTGGTCAGCTGCGATGCAGGCATCGATGATCTCTTCGATATCTCCGTTCATGATCTTGTCTAACTTATACAGGGTCAGACCAATACGATGGTCGGTGACACGACCCTGTGGGAAGTTGTAGGTACGGATCTTCTCAGAACGGTCTCCGGTACCGATCTGACTGCGGCGCATCTCTGCTTCCGCATCGTGTCTCTGCTGCTGCTCGATGTCATACAGCTTGGACTTTAACAGTGCGAATGCCTTCGCCTTGTTCTGAATCTGAGACTTCTCAGTCTGGCTGTATACCACGATTCCGGAAGGATAGTGGGTCAGACGTACTGCGGAATCGGTGGTGTTGACACACTGACCACCGTTACCGGATGCTCTCATGACATCGATACGGATATCTTTGTCCTCGATGACGATATCAATATCATCATCCACCTCCGGCATAACCGCCACACTGATGGTGGAGGTATGGATACGTCCGCCGCTCTCGGTCTCCGGCACACGCTGTACACGATGTACGCCACTCTCATACTTCATCTTGGAGTAAGCACCCTGTCCGCTGATGGTAAACTGTACTTCCTTCATACCGCCGATACCGATCTCATCCACGTTGATCAGCTCTACCTTCCAACGCTGCTTCTCGGCATAATGCACATACATACGATAGATCTCCGCTGCAAACAGTGCAGCCTCATCGCCACCGGCACCGGCACGGATCTCCACGATTACATTTTTGTCATCATTAGGATCCTTGGGCAGTAACAGGATCTTCAGCTCCTGCTCCAGCTCTTCTACGCGCTTCTTGCTGTCGTTTAACGTCTCCTTGATCATCTCGCGCATTTCTTCGTCTTTTTCCTCTTCCAGCATGGAAAGAGAATCTTCGATATCCTGTTTGCACTTTTTGTACTCTGTATACGCATCCACGATGGGAGTCAGATCACTCTGCTCCTTCATCAGCTTGCGGAAACGTTCCTGGTTATTCGTGACCGTGGGTTCATGCAGTTCGCCCATGATCTCTTCAAAACGAATCAATAAATCTTCTAACTTGTCAAACATTAGTTTTTCCTCTCAACATAAGTTCCATATACTACACGATCCAGACCGGCATAATCCTGTACCACCTGTACTTCACGGTATCCGTGTTCCCGCATCAGTTCCGATACTGCCTGTCCCTGGTCATATCCGATCTCAAAAAACAGCATACCACTGCTCACCAGATACTGCCCGGCTTCCGCAATAATACGACGGTAAAATTCCAATCCATCCTCCGTTCCGTCCAGAGCCATCCGCGGTTCATGGTCGCGCACCTCCGGCATCAGCCTGTCTACCTCAGCACTGGCAATGTACGGGGGATTTGATACAATGATCTCGAATTTTCCTTCTACTTTTTCAAACAGATCGCTCTGTAAAAAATGCACATGCTCCGCTTTTTCCGGTGTAAGCACCTTCAAGACATTCCGTCCTGCTACTTCCAACGCTTCCGCAGACAGATCCACGCCCAGTCCTTCACAGTCATTGCTGTAATGCAGCAGGCTTAACAGAATGCATCCGGATCCCGTACACATGTCTAACACACGCATCCCGTCATGGAGCTCCTTCAGTACCTCCTCCACCAGGATCTCGGTATCCTGCCTCGGGATCAGCACATGCTCATTGACGCTAAAAGTCAGCCCCATGAAATCCTGTTCCCCGGTCAGCTGTTGCAGAGGAATATGCTCCGCTCGCTGACGGATCCAGTTCAGATACTTTTCTTCCGCTTCCGGTGCCACCGGCTGTTCGCCGTGCACCAGCAGATCGTTGCGGTCCGTTCCACACACAGCCTCCAGCAAAAGTCTGGCATCCAGTGTGGATTCTTCGATTCCTGCCTCATTCAGTATACGACTGCCTTTTTCATAGCATTCACGATAGGTCATCGTTTCTAATCCTCAGGCTCCGCAGGCTTTTCATCCTGCATCCAGCTCTCGTCCACTTCGTAGCCGAAGGTATCCTGCAGATATTTCTTCCAGTCAAACACCGCTTCCACGGACGCGATAGCTACCTCTGCCATGCTCTCATCCGGCTCCTTGGTGGTCATACGCTGGATCCACATACCGGGAGCCGACAGAATCTTAATAAAGATATTGTCCGTGCGCCCTGCCAGGCGGATGATCTCGTAAGAGATTCCTGCCACAACAGGCATCAGCAGAATACGAAGGATCACCTTCTCCGCTACATTGTCCACCTGAATAAAGAAAAACAGCACAATGCTTACCAGCATAACAAAGAAAATAAAGCTGGTTCCGCAACGCTTGTGCAGCCTGGAGCTATGCATCACGTTGTGCACCGTAAGGGGTCTGCCTTTTTCGATACAGTTAATACACTTGTGTTCCGCACCGTGATACTGATACAGTCTGCGGATATCCTTCATGGCACTGATGCCCCATACATACAGTAAAAACAGGGCAATACGGATCACACCCTCGATGATCGACATCAGAGAACGATTGCGGATAAAGCTCTCAAACAGAGATGAAATAAAATAAGGAAGTACAATGAAGAGTCCCACTGCCAGTACGACAGAGATCACCGTTACGATTCCGGATAATAATTTCTCTCCGTTACCGCCGCTCATTTTATCCATTGCTTTATCGAACTTTGTCTCCTTACTGTCCTCCTCTTCATAAAAGGAAGCAGAATAATTTAACGCCCTGGTTCCCAGGATCAGAGAATCCAGGAAATTAAAAATACCGCGGATAAAGGGAAGCTCCTTGATCTTACTGCCGTGAGCCAGCCCCTGATAAGTCTCAACTTCCACTTCGATCTCGCCGTCTGGCTTACGGACCGCCACCGCGTATTTTTCTTTATTTTTCATCATAACGCCTTCCAGTACAGCCTGACCGCCGATTCCGGAATAACGACTTTTCCTTCTAGCCATAAACTTTGTCCTCGTAATGCAATATAAAACAGAATCCTTTTTGTCGTATAGGAAAGCACTTTCTGTACGACAAGAAACGGTTGAGATAAGAATACCTCAACCGTTCGCTTGCAATCTTATTTAACACCGTATTTCTTATTGAACTTATCAATACGGCCATCGGTTCTTGCAGACTTCTGCTGGCCAGTGTAGAATGAATGACACTTGGAGCAAACTTCTACGTGAAGCTCGGGCTTGGTGGAGCCGGTTACAAATGTGTTACCACAGTTGCAGGTTACAGTTGCCTGGTAGTAAGCGGGATGGATTCCTTCTTTCATTTCTTTCACCTCTCTATAAAAATGTCGTGTATAAGTTCTTGTTCTCATCCTCACTGCTTATGGAACCACAAACAGCGGTATTATTGTACCATAAGAGAAGATACGGTGCAAGACTTATTTTAACATTTTTTGCGATAATTAAATAAAGTGATTTTTCTTCACCATGTTCACAAATTCCACATTATTTCGTGTATGGGCAAACATATCCAGAATACGGTCGGTTGCCTCATCCGGCTTCAGTCCATTCAGTGCCTTACGCATGATATTGATGGCTTCCAGCTCTTCCGGAGTTAACAGCAGGTCTTCTCTTCTGGTGCCGGACTTTGCAAGGTCGATCGCCGGGAAGATACGCTTCTCGGACAGTTTTCTGTCCAGAACCATTTCCATATTACCGGTACCTTTGAATTCCTCGTATACCACATCATCCATCTTACTTCCGGTCTCTACCAGTGCGGTCGCCAAAATTGTCAAGCTTCCGCCCTCACGCATATTACGGGCTGCACCGAAAAATCTCTTGGGCATATGAAGTGCTGCAGGATCCAGACCACCGGACAGAGTACGTCCACTGGGGGGAACCACCAGGTTGTACGCACGGGTCAGACGGGTGATACTGTCAAGCAGGATCACAACATCCATTTTATGTTCAACGAGACGCTTTGCACGCTCGATCACCATCTCGGATACTCTCTTGTGATGCTCAGGAAGTTCATCAAAAGTGGAATAGATCACTTCCACATTATCTCCGTGGATTGCTTCCTTAATATCGGTAACTTCCTCGGGACGCTCATCGATCAGCAGGATCAGCATATGCATCTTGGGATTACCGCGCAGAATAGATTTTGCCACTTCCTTCAACAGCGTTGTCTTACCTGCCTTGGGCGGGGATACGATCATACCACGCTGTCCCTTACCAACGGGACTCACCAGATCCATAACTCTCATAGCAATGCTACAGCCGGGAGTCTCCATTTTGATCCGCTCATCGGGGAAGATCGGAGTCATATCTTCGAATGCCATTCTCTTGGAGGATTCTTCTACGGTATATCCGTTAATGCTCTTAACAAACAAAAGCGCACTGAACTTCTCCTGCTGGGTTTTGATCCGCTTGTTACCCTTCAGAATATCTCCTGTCTTCAGTCCGAAACGGCGGATCTGACTGGGTGCCACATAGACATCATTCTCACCGGGCATATAATTCTCGCAACGGATAAATCCATAGCCATCCGGCATGACTTCCAGAATACCGCTGGCTTCGATACCGCTGTCCAGTTCCTTGGGATACTGACTCTCATCATATGCCACATTATTGGGATTGAAAGTACGTTCTTTGGTGTAGGCTTCGCTCCGCACGCCTACGTTCTCCGCACTCTCCCCACGATAATTGCGATCCGGTCTGTAATTCCTCTCCTGTCTGACAGGACGTTCCGATCTCTCCTGCTTTTGCGGTTCTTCGCTTCTGACGGTCTCTGTCGCAGACTCCTGCTTCTGCTCTGCTGCTTTAGCCTCTTCCTCTTTTTTCAGCCGCTCATCCTCTGCCAGCATAGCTTCTACCAGTTCTGCCTTTTTCATCGTAGAAGTACCCTTCAGACCGCGTACTTTTGCCAGTTCTTTTAACTGAACTAACGGCAACGATTCATATTTTTCTCTCATAAACTCCTCCTCTATTCCTTATTATCGTCCATAAAACTGTTAACTAAGGGGATTTACATCTTGATCTACCTATGATGTGTGATGAATTAAAAAGATATAAAAACAACATCTGCGTCTATTATAATATATTTTTTTTCAAATAGGAAGTCCCAAAATTATTTTTTTACAAATCCTTGCTAAGACATCGATTCTATTATATCATTACTAATAGCTGTCAAACACAGAAATCTGTATGACAGATCAACTATTAATACAATTAAGAGAGGTATTGTCATGACAACCAACGAAAAAGCATTACTGATGCACGAAAAATGGAACGGCAAACTGGAAACCGTCTCCAAAACTCCCGTCAAGACCCGTGAAGATCTTGCGATCGCTTATACTCCCGGTGTTGCGGAACCCTGCAAAGTAATTGCAAAGGACAAAGAAGCCGCTTACAAATATACCATGAAAGCCAACACCGTTGCTGTCGTCTCCGACGGAAGTGCGGTTCTCGGTCTCGGTAATATCGGTCCCTATGCGGCAATGCCCGTTATGGAAGGCAAGGCAGTCCTCTTCAAGGAATTCGGCAATGTCAATGCAGTTCCCATCTGTCTGGATACCCAGGACACTGAGGAGATCATCAAAGCCGTAACTTATCTGGCACCCGGCTTCGGCGGCATCAATCTGGAAGACATCAGCGCTCCCCGCTGCTTTGAGATTGAGGAACGTCTGAAGGAGCTTCTGGATATTCCGGTATTTCATGACGATCAGCACGGTACCGCTATCGTTGTTCTCGCCGGTGTGATCAATGCCCTGAAGGTAGTCGGCAAGAAAAAAGAAGACTGCCGTGTCGTGGTAAACGGTGCCGGCAGCGCCGGTGTAGCTATTACGAAGCTGCTTCTGACCTATGGATTCCCCAATATTATCATGTGCGATAAAGTAGGTATCGTATCCAAAGACACCGAAGGTTTAAACTGGATGCAGAAAAAAATGACAGAAGTAACCAATTTAAACAACGAGACCGGATCTCTGGCAGATGCTCTGAAGGGTGCTGATATTTTCATCGGTGTATCCGCTCCCAACATTGTCACACCGGAAATGGTAGCTTCCATGAACCGCGATTCCATCCTGTTCGCCATGGCCAATCCCGTGCCCGAGATCATGCCGGATGTAGCTAAAGCCGCAGGTGCCCGTGTCGTAGGAACCGGACGCAGTGATTTCCCCAATCAGGTGAACAACGTGGTGGCATTCCCCGGTATTTTCAAGGGTGCTCTGGAAGGTCGCGCTACCCAGATCACCGAGGAAATGAAGCTGGCAGCCGCAGAAGCCATTGCAGGCCTGGTTCCCGCAGACAAGCTGTCTGACGACAATATTATGCCGGAAGCTTTCGATCCTCAGGTAGCCGAAGTTGTGGCTGACGCTGTGAAAAGTCATATTCACTGATGCAACGGACAGACATAGCAAGAGACTGGCACGGTAAACCCTACTACTCTCTGGATTCCTATTGTAAAAATACGTTTCACCATAAATGTTATAAAATAGCCCTGAATGCCCGGATGTCCTGTCCCAATCGGGACGGCACCCTGGACACTCGGGGCTGTATCTTCTGTAGTCGCGGCGGCAGCGGCGATTTTGCCGTAGACATCCTCGGCAAATCGATGGAAGAACAGATTGCGGAAGGCATTTCCAACTTCGGCAATAAATCCATCGGACAGGATCTGATCGCTTATTTTCAGGCATATACCAATACTTACGCACCTCTCCCGTATTTGGAAGAGGTCTATCGTTCTGCCCTGGATCATCCGGACATCTGCGGTATCTCCATCGCCACGAGACCGGACTGCCTGGGACCGGAGGTACTGGCACTGCTCTCCCGCCTGAAGGAAGAATACCGTGATAAATTTCTCTGGGTCGAGCTTGGTCTCCAGACCATTCATGAAGAGACCGCTTCCTATATCCGCAGAGGCTACCCTTTATCCTGCTTCGAAAAAGCCTGTGCTGATCTGAGGACGCTACAGATTCCCATCATTGTTCACACGATTTTGGGGCTTCCCGGGGAGTCTGATACACAGGTTCTTCAGACCATAAATTATCTGAACCGTATCTCCCCGTTCGGCATCAAGCTGCAATTACTTCATGTTCTGGCAGACACGGATCTGGCCGGGGATTACATTGCCGGGAAATTTGAGGTTCTGACATTGGATGCCTACCTGGATCTGGTCATCTCCTGTCTGGCTCATCTGTCACCGGAGATTGTGATCCACCGTGTCACCGGTGATGGTCCGAAGGATCTGCTGATCGCTCCGAAATGGAGCCTGGATAAACGTGGGGTGTTAAATGCTTTGCATCATCGCATGAAAAAACAGGGCATCCGTCAGGGTGACCTGTATCAAATATAAGATCGTAATACAAGATTGTATAAGAAAGGCTGTTATGACATTATGTTACAAGATCCGCTTACCCTATATAAACTCATTGTGCTCTATATGCTGAATCGTGTCACCTTCCCTCTCACGGCAGCACAGGTCAGCGATTTCATTTTAGGAAAAGAATATACCAACTTCCTGACGCTGCAGCAGGTGATCAACGAATTGACCGATGCCGGTATGATCGCCACGCAATCCATCCGTAACCGTACGCATCTGTCCATCACTCCCGAAGGAAAAGAAACTCTGAATTTCTTCGAAAACCGCATCGGCGATACGATCAAGCAGGAAATCGATACCTATTTCCGCGAGAACGAATTCACACTTCGAAATGAAGTATCTGTTCTCGGAGATTATTATAAATCCACTTCCGGCGAATACGAAGCTCACCTCGTGGCAAAAGACAGAGGTATCAGCCTGGTAGACATTACTCTCTCCGTACCTGTGGAAGAAACCGCCGCAGCCATCTGCGACAACTGGCAGAAAAAAAATCAGGAAATATACAAATACCTGATTACGGAGTTGTTCTAATCCCGCAATCAGGTACCTGATTTTATGATTCTTTGTTTTCAGAAGAAGCCTCTGCGGCTTCTTTTTTGATTCTCGCCATATGTTCGCGGATCTTCACTTCATAGCCGTTGCCGGATGGCTGGTAGAACTCTCTGCCACTCAGTTCATACGGCAGATACTGTTGTTCCACATAATCATTCGGATAATCATGTGCATATTTATATCCTGTGCCATGTCCCAATTTTGCTGCTCCTTTATAATGTGCATCCTGCAAGTGTGTCGGAATCGGCAGATCTCCGGTGGCATGTACCTCCTGCATTGCCTGAGATACTGCTTCATAGCTGCGGTTGCTCTTAGGCGCTGTGGCAACATAGGTTACTGCCTGAGCCAAAATGATCTGTGCCTCCGGCATACCTACCCGTTCCACCGCCAGAGATGCATTTACCGCTACCACCAGTGCCTGTGGATCTGCATTTCCCACATCCTCCGAAGCACAGATCATGATACGTCTTGCGATAAAAGTCACGCTCTCTCCTGCATTCAACATTCTCGCCAGATAATATACCGCCGCGTCCGGGTCAGACCCCCGCATACTTTTGATAAATGCGGAAATGGTATCGTAATGATTGTCACCATTTTTATCATATCGTGCTGCTCTCTTCTGAATACACTGTTGTGCCACATCCAGAGTAATGTGAATCTTCCCGTCAGCGGAAGGTTCAGTAGTCATAATTCCCAGTTCAATGGCATTCAGCGCGTGTCTGGCATCTCCACCGGAGATATCCGCCAGAAAATCTAACGCATCTTCATCTATGGTTCCGTTATAGGCACCCATTCCGCGGTCCGTATCGTAGACCGCTTTTTTTAACAGTTCTTTGATCGCTTCCTTGGGAATCGGCTTTAATTCAAAGATCACCGAGCGGGAGATCAGAGCTCCGTTCACTTCAAAATAAGGATTCTCTGTGGTTGCACCAATGAGGATGATCGTACCGTCCTCCACATACGGGAGCAGGTAATCCTGCTGTCCTTTATTAAAACGGTGGATCTCATCGATGAACAGGATCGTACGTTTTCCGTACATTCCCTGCAGTTCCTTAGCCTTTTCCACCACTTCTTCCATGTCCTTTTTACCGGCTACCGTGGCATTGATCTGCCGGAATTCCGCGCTGGTGGTATTGGCAATGACCTTCGCCAGCGTCGTCTTGCCGGTGCCGGGCGGTCCGTAGAAAATAATGGAGCTGATCTTGTCTGCTTTGATGGCGCGGTACAACAGCTTATCCTTACCGATGATGTGTTCCTGCCCTACGACCTCATCCAGTGTCCGGGGACGCATTCTCGCCGCCAGAGGAGCCTCTTTTTCCATATTGGTGCTTCGCATATATTCAAATAAATCCATATGATCACATCCTCTGTTTCTAATTTTGCGTCCAAATCTTCATCCGCCGCTTCAGTACATTTGCCTCCAGCGGGGTCAGCAGCAGATCCTGGATTCCTTCCGTCTCCAACGCACATTTCATCTGTACAAGATTCCCCTCCTTGCAGATGGCGATCATGGGAAGCGCATGTTCTCGCTGTAAGCCTCCAAGCTCCTGCCAGCGTGCCTGTCCTCCGTCCTCTTCTTCTGATACATCCACGAACAGTCCCAGAATGTCTTCGCCGGTCTTCTCTCCTATGTTCTCTCTGATCTCTTCCACCGAGATTACTTTCTTCAGATGAACAAACTCCGGCAGTGCAAACTCCAGCATGCTGGTAACATTACGGGAGGATGACCACACAAAAGCCTGTAATTTCTGATCAGGGGTCTGATTTTCCTCACCAAACACGCTGTAGCGTCCTTTTCCCGACTTCTTGGATACATACAATGCCTGATCTGCTTTTGCCGCAAGATCATAGTAGCAATGATCCTCTGGATCGGAAAATGCTATTCCCACACTGATGGATATATTTTCCGGTATGGATAAGTTCTCTTTATATTTTACGAGGTTGACCAGATTCTCTGCCTTGATCAGTGCGATCTCTTTGGACGGAATGTCTCCCATCAATACTGCGAACTCATCTCCACCCACACGTCCCACATAATCTGTGCTGCGGAACTGTGAAGAAATGACTCCTGCAATGACGCTGATCACATGGTCTCCCATAGTATGACCGTATACATCATTTACGGATTTGAAATTATCGATATCTATCACCATAAGAGCATGCAGGCCATTCTCATGCTCTGTCAGAGTCTTCGTGATCAGCTTCTCTACTGTCATCTTGTTGAACAGACTGGTCATCTCGTCGATCTGCGACTTTGTCTTCCAGGCCTTCTGCTCATCTCTGCTATTCTGCAGCCTGTGTTTTACCCCCAGTGTATTGTTGATGCGGGTAAGCGCTATCCGGGTATCTACCGGTTTGATAATGAATTCATCCGCCCCCAGTGCAAATGCTTCCGACTGGGAAGACACCGATTCCGTATTCGTCAGAACGATAACCGGCGTGTCCTTGAAGCCCTCCATATTCTGTCTGCGGCGCAGTACTTCAAAGCCGTCGATCCCCGGCATGACCAGATCCAGCAGCACCAGATCAATGGCATCGCTTTCCTTCTCCATGATCGTAAGACATTCTTCACCGGAAACAGCCTCTGCGAAGTTAAAATGCTCCCCGAGAGACTGTCTGATCACTACTCTTTGAAATTTTGAATCATCAACGATTAATAATGTTTCTTTCTTTTGTAAACTGCTCATGGCTGTCGGATCCTGCTTTCCGTATCACGTCGTTTAAAACGCGATACAGTTATAGTATATCCAACAGCCATGTGCTCGTCAATTTAAAAATATATCTACTTTTTACACAATTTTTATGTGAATTTTCCCTTTAAAGATGAATTTTACTATGTCTGCGGAGAATTCCTCCGAATGTCACCAGACCTGCAGCTGCAAGCAGCAGCACTGTCGCTGCCAGCAGTCCGATTCTCTGTAATATCTTTTTCAGCTGTTTTCTCCAATCCGTATTCTTGTAAAATCAGGTTTACAGTCCCAGCAGCTGTTTCTTCTTCGCTTCGAATTCTTCTGCCGTAATGACACCTGCATCCAGCAGTGCCTTATATTTAGGCAGTGCCACGGTGGGATCCTCTGCCTGTACGGGTGCGGCCTGCGGTGCACTCTGCGTACTCTGGGTTGCGGCATGGGGATCTATTACCTGTTCCTGTACCTGGGGATCGATGATCTGCATCAGGTTCTGTGCCAGTGCATGCAGTCCTTCCGTCTTCTGGGTATAATCATCCAGATAATCGATGGTGCTGGGCTGATCGGAATTGAACTTCGGTGCTCCCATCTCCTTATAGAAGCTCTTCCAGTAAGGGTGCTCCAGCGTGATCTCCACAGCGAATTTCTCTACCGGATTCGGAATATTGAAATCCGGCTCGGTCATACGGTCTCTGTAATCCGGATCATCTCTTCTGAAGTTATCGTCTCTTCTGCTGTCCTCCATGTTACGACGCATTTCTTCCATCATCTCATACTGATGCCGCAGCATTCTGTATTCATCGATTCTGGGTTTTAACTCATTTAAACGCTCCTTAATATTGCTCTTGTAGCTCAGGAAGTTCCCCTTTTCTCCTTCGTACAGTACCTCTCCATCCTCCAGAATACGGAAGGACTTAATGTCAGAGGGTTCCATGGCAAATGCTCCGTCAACAACTCCCAGTCGCAGTAGCTGGTGATCCATATCCAGTACCAGGCTTCCCTTGAAAAATCCGAAATCATAACGGTAAGTCTCTGTAAAGCTGTCACGCAGCGGCTTGTTGGCATCATAACACTTGATATATTCCCGGAAATCATCCAGCGTCATGGAATTGAACACACCATCCGGCAGATCGATCTTGGCTGCACACTCCTTGCAGAGATTCTGCCCCTCCACCGCTGAAGCCAGCAGTCTCGGTGTCGGACTTCCGCAGATCGGACATAACTTTTTGTTGTTTGTAAATAATCCCATCGTTTTACCCTCCTTAAGAATGTATATGGATTACATGATCTCAATTAATTTTTTCCGGTGATATCCACAGATTCCCGCTGCGATACGATCCGGTATTCTGTGAAGCATACAATTATAGTTTTCCACAGAATCGTTATAGATCAGTTCACTGGTCTTCACCATATGTTCATAACTTTTTGTTGCTTTCCAGTATTTCTGATAAGTCTCCTGTGCCTGCAAAAGAGGCATGGTTTCCGAGATCTCTGCAATATTTTTCTGTACTCTTAATAATTCTCTCTGTTGTTCTGCTATCCACTCCGGCATCCCGGTCATTTCGGCATTCTGTGCACTCTCCAAAGAAAGTTTCATTTTTCGAAAAGTCTCTGCATCCATGGTATGTCCGAGAAGCTCCGCCAATCTTTCCAAAGATTCCCATTCTGCAGAAAGCTGTACCAGAGTCTGATGCATGGCATTCTGAATATTTTCTTCCTGTAGCTCCAGCTTACGCCGTACCGATACAAGCCAGACACCAAAAAGGGAGGCAAGCAGCAATACGATAATTATAATTTCCATCGTTACTTCTCCCCTCCCCTTTTCATTCCTTCTATGCTCTCAAAATTTCTTGTTGTACCTTACTGTACAAAATAAAGTCCGTCATAACCATTCATATCAGACATAGCGATCAGTGTTACAGTATCTCCCACCTCAGACAAAAATCCGGCATAGGTAACCTCTGTTCCACCAAAATCAAGTGTCATCTTGATAGCTGTGTTGTCATCGGAATACTCATAAGTACCTTCTGCATTTCCGCCGCCCTGTACCATGGTAACTGCACCGTCTTCACCAAATACAAGCTGTAAGGTACCGCCATAAGTCTCCAGTGTTGCGTTCAGATCCTCTTCTTCCATCTCAACACCATCAATCATACCGCCGGCAAAGTTCCATTCTGTACCACTCAGATCCGGGATCTCCATAACTGCCACCTGTAACAGGGGACCGCCCTCTGCTTCTGTACCTGTCTCTGCTACAGTCTCTGTGGGAGCTTCTGTTGCTTCCTGGGTCTGTACTTCTACAGACACTTCTTCGTTGGTGTTCTCCACAATTACCTCTTCCTCACCGCAGGCTGTCAGAGACAATGCCAGTACCAGTCCCATTACACATGCAAAAGTTTTGTTCTTCATAATATATTTCCTCCTTCTTACAACATTTTTCTGTTGTCTGAACATATTGTACTGTATTTTACCTGTTTTAGACTCTTTATGACACCAATCGACCCAAATATGTAATGAAACGACCGGAGAAAGATTCTCCGGTCGCCTTGCAGGGTAATTCTATGCTAAAAATGTTTGGTTTTTACGAAAGAAATAATCAAAAAATTTATCTTTTAATTCCGAATATTTTCCATGAGGGATCGGAATCTGTATGCCATCTGTCATAGTGATGGTCTTACTGGAAATATTCTGCACATAATCCATATTGATGAGATAGGACCTGTGGCAGCGGACAAATTGTTCGTAATCTTTCAACTGTTCGCACAGATCATCCAATCTGCCGATACTGTCCAGTACTTCTCCGTCCTTGCGGTGGAACAAAAGTGTCCGTCCCATCACCTCACAATATTGCAACCGGTCAAGATCCAGTCTGGTGATTCCGGTTCTGCTGCGCAGGATCAAGCTGTTTTCCTTATCTTTGTGGCATTCCGAAAGTACAGAATCCATCAGGCGGTAAAAACTTTCCTGCCAGATAGGCTTCAACTGGTAGAAATAAGCGCCTACCGAATAAGAATCCACAGCATACTCTTCCGAAGATGTCAGATAGATAATCTTTACCGAAGTATCATACTGCCGGATTTCCATGGCCGTACTGATACCGTTCTGCGCAGGCATCAGCACATCCAAAAAAATAATATCCAGCCTCGTTCCTCTCTCCACTTCCGTCAGCAGCTCCAGCGGACTGTTAAATGAGGCATATATAATATCCTGATTCCGTTCTACCCGATACTTGTCCATCAGCGCACCAAGTTCTCTCAGTACCGACAGATCATCATCACAAAATGCTATTTTTATCATAGGTTTTCTTTCTCAGTTTCCAAACTCATCTGTAATTTCCATGACAATTATACGCACACTTGAAGCTTTCAGTCAAACAATATTTCCTCCACTGTTACGAATTGGAATCCACGTTTCTGCAAAACATCCACCACTTCCAGTGCAGCAGTCACAGAAGTATCATAATAATCGTGCATTAAAATAATATCACCGTCTCCGGCGTTTTCCACCACTTTTGCCGCAATACACTCTGCATTGTGGGAGCACCAGTCCAGTGGATCAATATTCCACAGCACCGGGAACATATTTAATTCTTTTTCAAAACTTTTGTCCCAGCTTCCATAGGGCGGACGAACGAAACTCACCGTTTCCCCGGTAATATTTTTCAGGATCTCATTGGTCTTTACCAGTTCCTCCCGGAACGTTTCCCTGTTCCCGGAGGTGAGTTGGATATGACTGTACGTATGGTTTCCGATCAGATGTCCTTCCTCCTGTTCTCTCCGGATAATATTGGGATAATTCTGTGCATTCTCCCCGGTCACAAAAAAAGTTGCCACCACATTTCGTTCTTTTAAACCATCCAAAAGCTGTTCTGTATACCTCGGATGCGGACCGTCATCAAACGTCAGCGCAATCTTTTTCGCCACATCTTCCTCTCCGGTGATCTTCCCGGTCGATACTTCCTGCGAAGCAGGTGCTGTAGTATCCTGACGTTTTCCTCCGGCCCACAGGCATAACATTCCCATGATCATATCAAAAATCAGAATTCCCACCAGCGTTTTTTTCATTTTCATCCATCCGCTTACTGCTTTCACAGAAAATATATGCATCCGGACAAACGGCAATTCCTCGCAGCAAAAAAGGAACTTCGGAGCACAAAACTCCAAAGTTCCTTTCTGTTCTATGTCTGTCATCAAATCTTGAATACAGAAATCTCGTTCTTGAGACCTTCCATATTCTCATCCAGTACACTTGCCGTATTGCTCAGCTTCTCTACATGCTCAAGCAACTTATTAGCCACATCATTAACAGTCTCGGCACTTCCCGCAGTCTCTTCGATGATATCCGAAATATTCTTCACTGCTGCTACCGCTGCACTACGTTCGCCATCAGCCTTTTCTGTACTTGCTGCAATATCCTTCAATCCCTCGATCAGCTGCCCCATGCGAGCCTGCATCTCACGGAATACTGCAATTACCTCGTCCACTGCCTTGGTCTGAAGCTCTACCATCGCCTGTGCCTGGCTTGCGCTGTCTACACTGTTCTGCGTCTGTGCAGTAATGTTCGCAACATTATTGCTGATCTCACCGGCCGCCTTGGCGGAATCATCTGCCAGCTTGCGGATTTCTTCCGCTACCACAGCGAAACCTCTTCCGGCCTCTCCCGCTCTGGCTGCCTCAATGGAAGCATTCAGGGACAGCAGATTGGTCTGCTCCGTGATCTCCGTGATCGTACCGACAAAGCTGTTGATGATCGCGGATTCCTTACGAAGAGATTCGATACTGTCACTTACCTTTGCAGTCATCTTGGTCGTCTCGCCGGCTCTGTCACCCAGTACCTGTACGATCTCCATTCCTTTGTTGATCATACCCTCGGTCTCATCCACCAGTTTCTCAACACGTTCTACCACGCGGCTTACTTCCTGCATTTCATTGGAGAGGACATCTGTCTTCTCCACACATTCCTGTGCATGTCTGGACTGTTCTTCCATGCCTTCGTTGATCTCTCCGATGGCTCTGGTAATATCCTGGGAATACTCATGGATCAATTCGGAAGCCTGTCCTACATTCTGTGCGGATACTTCCAGTTCTCCGGTGGCATTGCTTACCTGATTTACCAGCTTCTTGGTATTCGTGATCATATTGGTCGCAGATCCTGCCAGATCCTGGAACTCATCATGTCCCTTGGCAGATACCGTCACGGTCAGATCGCCCTGTGCAACATCACCGAACTTTCTGGAGATTCGTTTCATGTTATTCTCAATACCGGCAGTAATAAAGATACCCACGATCACAACGATCACACATGCCAGGAGCACCAGTCCAATGGTCATATTACGGATCTCCATAGCCTGGCTGGTCACCACACGCATAGGCACCAGTGCACAGGTGGTAAAGCCCACTTCCGCACTGCGGCTATAGATAAAGAGGTATTTTTCTCCACGGAACTCCACTTCCGCAGTGCCGGAATCCGATACTGCCTGCTCCATTACCCCATTATAAAATTCCTGATTGACGAATACTTTCTCATCCTCAGCCAGAGTACTCTCTTCACCGTCTTCCAGCTGCTCCACTACCAGTTCTCTTCCACCCGGAGTGATAAATCCGATGATACTGTCATCACCGATATCGATCTCCTTCAAAAAGTTCGTAATAGCCAAAGGCTTCATGTCAATAACAACGCAGGCATTGTTAGACTGGCTCATCATCTGGAAAGACAATATGTAGTCCTGCTGCGTCTCTTTTACCTTTTCATCCAGCACCGGATGGCTGTCGATCCACTGTGGGATGCTTCTTCTGCCTTCGCCGGAAGCTACCGACTCCTTATATTCATCCAGGAATCCATCCACACCGGAAGAAAGCTTGGTAGACAAAAGTCCCACACCTTCCTTGGGAATAATGTGCATATGACTGATGAACGGATTCGACGTCTGCACCGATAAAAGATTCGACTTCGTAGCTGTCAGGAAGTTCAGCTTGTCTACCGGATTGTCCTCGAACATTCCCAGGAAATATTTCCGAAGATCATCGTCATACGCATACTTTAAGCCCTCGGAACGGATAAAATCACAAGTCATCTCCAGATATTCCGTTGCCATGCGCACAGTCTGTAACGTGGAATCTGTATATTTCTCACTTAAGCCTTCCGCAGACTTCTGGTATGCCGAAATGCCGATAATGATCATGAACACGATCGGCACCAGGAAACATACTACGATCTTATTGCGTATACTGAACAGTTTGGAGCTTTTCCCGCTCCTGCCGGATGTCTTCTTCGGTGTCTTTGTCTTTACAGCCTTCTCCTTCGGTACTTTTGTTACCTTTTTCTCAGGTTTTGGCTTCTTTTTGGAAGCTTTCTCTTTTTTCCCCGCAAAAAGAGATTTTTTTGTTTTCTCAACATTCGTACTCATACAATATCCTCCGGTACATGTAATCATATTAAGAAGTATACCATAATTTTTGCTATAATGAAACAACATTTTATGCGTTTTGTTATACTTTTTTGCGCAATTTCAACAAAAATCCATCTTTTTCAAGAATGTTTCTGTGAATTTTACCTGCTCCGCCAAATTCAATATCTGAATCTGCAATTCCTGCCGCCGGTGCAGATCATCCCATGCTCGCAGCTGTCCGGTCAGCATCCTGTTTCCCACCAGTGCAGCACCACTAAGTGCCGTGTTGCCGCCGGTCACGGTACGATCTGTAAGTTCCTTCGGAAGCAGTCCGATGGCTGCAGCTGCCTTCGGATCCAGGTAATAGCCAAAGCCTCCTGCCAGCACTACCTTAGAAATATCCGAAAATCTGATTCCATAGCTTTCCGTCAGGATCTCTATGCCTGCGGCAATGGCTCCCTTCGCCAGTTGTACCGCACGCACGGCTTCTTTCGTGACAAGTACATCTCCGATACGGATCCCCTTCGTAAAATAGGGTTCCTTTAACAGTCCCTGCCGATCCATCAATCCCTCTTCCAAAAGCTTTTGTAACAATTTCACCATATCCGCGCCCCAGATACCACGGTTTGCCCCGCCCTCGAAGGCAGGTCCGGCCGCCGTGGCACAGGCATACAGCTTCTGTCTATTACCCAGCGCCATCTCACCGTTGGTACCCAGATCGATGAGCAGCATGGGTTCCTCCTGCTCCAACATTTGACAGGCCAGTATTCCTGCTGTGATGTCCCCGCCGACAAAAGCAGACAATCCGGGAATGATATGACAGGAAATGCCTGCGATCTGCGTGTCCACAGCTCCGCAATGACTTACCTGAAAAGGTGCCCTGCCCAGCTCTGCCGGATCCCAGCCCATCAGCAGATAGGTCATAGTGGTATTCGCCGCAATGACCATCTGTATAGACTCCTTCTCCTGTATTTTTTTGGAAAACCGCTGCACTCCCTTTTCAATGAGGCCCAGGACTTTTTTCTGCATATCCGCTGCTTTCCCCGGATCCCTTGCCGCCTCTATCCGTGAGAGTACATCGGCACCATAGCTTACCTGTGGATTCACACTCGGAAAACTGTCCACTACTTTACCGTCTGCATCATAGAGCTGCATAGCAATGGTAGTCGTTCCGATATCCACTGTCATCAGCCGGATACCTTCCGGATTCTGTAAAGATAACGGAGGAAGCTCCAGCTTTTCCGTCACCACCTGCATCCCCCGGATCACTCCGGGACATCTGCCGCAGCCGGTGCAGATCAGACATCTGGTTCCCTTTTTCCCTGTAAGACTGCTGGTTGTATTATACAAACTGATTCCTCTCTTCATTGTAATGATAATCGATGGATGCCAGCTTATCCCTGATCTCCTGTTCCTTCACATCAAGATCATCGCAGAGCTGCTCCAGGCTTCCGTAGTAGTCACGGAGTTTCAGATTGATAAAGCTTAATAACATGACCGGATCCTGTGGTATCATAGAAAAACCTCGCTTTTAAAATATTATTACTATAACATCTTAAACGAAAAAAGCGAAAATGACAAGTCTGCCACTTTCGCTTTTCGTATTACTGTTTATTTATTTTTAGAGCCTTTCTCACATTTGGCGGAAAGCTTATCGTCCTCTACGGTAATGACGATGGTATCGCCCTCATCCACCTGATCTGCCAGGATCATCTTGGCAGCCAGGGTCTCCACATACTTCTGAATATAACGTTTCAGAGGTCGTGCACCATAGACCGGATCATACGCGTTATCCACGATGTACTGCATAGCCTCGTCCGACAAACGGATCGTCAACTGCTTATCCTCCAGACGCTTGTTCAGATCGGCAATGATCAGATGAATGATACCGCCGATATTATCTTTGGTCAGAGGCTTGAACAGGATCGTCTCATCCAGACGGTTCAGAAATTCCGGACGGAAATGAGCACGCAGATCGTTCATGACTGCTGCCTCTGCCTCCGGCTTGATGGTGCCGTCTTCGTTGATGCCGTCCAGCAGATAGCTTGCGCCGATGTTGGAGGTCATGATCAGGATGGTATTCTTGAAATCTACGGTACGCCCCTGAGAATCGGTGATACGCCCGTCATCCAATACCTGTAACAGTACATTGAATACATCAGGATGGGCTTTTTCGATCTCATCGAACAATACCACGCTGTAAGGTTTTCTCCGAACAGCCTCGGTCAGCTGACCGCCCTCTTCGTATCCTACGTATCCGGGAGGCGCACCGATCAGACGGGAGACAGAATATTTCTCCATGTATTCACTCATATCGATACGAACCATGTTGTTCTCATCGTCAAACAGTGCTGCTGCCAGGCTCTTCGCCAGCTCCGTCTTACCTACACCGGTAGGTCCTAAGAACAGGAAAGAACCTATGGGCTTGCTGGGATCCTTGATACCGGCTTTGGAACGGATGATAGCTTCGGTGACCTTGGTCACACCTTCATCCTGTCCAACCACACGTTTGTGCAGTTCTTCGTCCAGATGAAGGGTCTTGTTACGCTCACTCTCAGTCAGTTTGGCTACCGGGATGCCGGTCCAGCGGGAAATGATCCTTGCGATCTCTTCCTCAGACACCTTTTCATGTACCAGCGACATATCCGATTCGCCGACCTTATTTTCCTCCTGCTCCAGCTGTTTCTCCAGTGCAGGAAGTTCGCTGTATTTTAATCTGCCCGCTTTCTCATAGTCTCCTTCCCGCTCTGCGATCTGGATCTCATTGTTGATACGGTCTCTGTCCTCACGCAGCTTGGAAAGCTTATCTACGGATGCCTTCTCGTTATCCCACTGTGCTTTTCTCGTATTGAACTGATCCTTTAACTCTGCCAGTTCCTTCTGCAGATCAGCCAGACGTTCCTTACTGATCCGGTCATCCTCTTTTTTCAGAGCAGTCTCCTCGATCTCCAGCTGTGTCACCTTACGTTGCAGTTCATCCAGCTCCGTAGGCATACTGTCCATCTCGGTCTTGATCAGGGCACAGGCTTCATCCACCAGGTCGATCGCCTTATCCGGCAGGAATCTGTCGGTGATATAACGGTTGGAAAGTACCGCTGCACTTACCAGCGCATTATCCATGATCTTAACACCATGATATACTTCGTAACGATCCTTCAGTCCACGCAGGATAGAAATCGTGTCCTCCACAGTAGGTTCTTCTACCATAACCGGCTGGAAACGCCGTTCCAGAGCGGCATCTTTTTCAATATACTGTCTGTATTCATCCAGAGTGGTAGCACCGATACAGTGCAACTCACCACGAGCCAGCATAGGTTTTAACATATTGCCTGCATCCAGAGCGCCATCTGTCTTACCGGCACCAACAATGGTATGCAGCTCATCAATGAACAGAATGATCTGTCCATCGCTGTTCTTCACATCATCCAGTACGGCTTTCAGACGTTCCTCAAATTCACCTCTGTATTTTGCGCCGGCTACCAGTGCACCCATATCCAGTGCGAAAATCTTCTTATCCTTCAGTCCCTGCGGTACATCACCTTTTACAATACGTTGTGCCAGCCCTTCCACCACGGCGGTCTTACCGACACCGGGTTCACCGATCAATACAGGGTTGTTCTTCGTTTTACGGGACAGGATACGTACCACGTTACGGATCTCACTGTCTCGTCCGATGACAGGATCCAGCTTCTGGTTTCTCGCTTTCTCCACCAGATCCTGACCGTATTTTTCCAAAGTATCATAAGTAGCCTCCGGATTGTCACTGGTAACTCTCTGGTTGCCTCTTACGGTAGACAGAGCCTGTAAAAAACGCTCTCTTGTGATGCCGTATTCCTTCCAGATCTCAGCAATCTCCTTGTTGGGATTCCTGATCATAGCAAGGAACAGATGCTCAACGGAGACATATTCATCTCCCATCTGCTTTGCCTCATCTGATGCGCTGACCAGTACCTTGTTCAGATACTGACCAACATAAGGCTGACCACCCTGCACCTTTACTCTTTTCTCCAGAGCCTGTTTTGCACGGTTTACAAAGTGATCCTTTTGGATCTCCATCTTCTCCACAAGCTTTAAGATCAGGCTGTCATCCAACGTCAGCAGACTGTACAGCAGATGCTCCTGCTCAATCTCCTGGTTGCCATATTCCATGGCGAGCTTTTCACAGCCGTTGACGGCTTCTATGGATTTCTGTGTAAATTTATCAATATTCATAATCGTTCGCCTCCTCACATAAGGTTATGCAATTTTGTTTATCTGGTTAATTTCTTAGACGATGAGCTGCTTTCGTTTGAATCCTTACCTTCAAATTTCTTTTAGCGTTCCTTCGTCAAACAGATGTCACGATCTCAAAATCTCTCTTGTTTCATCTGTTCTATAGTTAATATAACACATAGTGTAAGAAAATCAATTAAGAAAGTATAAACTTTATATAGAATCTTTCGAAAATGCATAATTTTCCCTTTGCATTTTCCATGATGCAATTGATCGATACACTTTCACAACAGGTGTGCATGATTATAAAGAGAGATCAGTCATGGGTCTATACAGAAAAATCTTGTTTTCTGATCCCCTTTTCCGCCATAATGTCACTCCAGAAGATTCACTTTGGGTCTATAGAAAAAAATTTGCTCTCCGGATACTCATTTTTCGTGATTTGAGTATCTAAAATGATATTTTTTCTGTATAGACCCACAGAGCACAAAAATCTATGATATCTACATAAAAAAAGTATCTGAAAAGCACTTTTTTCGCTATAGACCCAAATGGCGCTGCCACCGCATTCCGTCTGCTCATAAAGCAGAATGCAACACAGTGGCGGCGCCATTTTTCATCATTTGTTATTCCTATCCGGCTACAAAGGTCAGACCTATTTTGCTGTAACGCCCTTTACTTCATAGCCGGCGTCGGTCACAGCCCTGATCAGTACCTCATCTGACACATCGGAAGCCAGTTCCACGGTAGCGTTTTTCTGCTCCAGGCTCATGGTAACGGCTTTCACGCCTTCTACTGCCTCCAGTGCCTTCTGTACGGTTCCAGTGCAGTGGTTGCACATCATTCCTTCGATACTGATTACTTTTGTCATTGTGTTTGTCCTCTCTTTCTCCTGCTTTACATCTTGTCTGTTATTTTGCTCTGCGGGGGTTTTCAGTATGCACTGTTCTTCCTCCGCAGCTGCATGCGTTATCTCTATTTCCTTACGGGCTGCTTCCGGTGCTCCTTTTTTCAGCGGGGTGAATCCACTCTTAAAGCCTCTCAGTCGCAGGGCATTTCCCACGACAAAGATACTGCTTAAACTCATGGCTGCCGCGCCGAACATGGGATTCAGCCGGATCTGGAACGCCGGATACAACACACCGGCTGCCAGAGGGATGCCGATGCAGTTGTAGAAAAATGCCCAGAACAGGTTTTCCTTAATATTGCGGATCACGGCACGGCTCAGCTTCATGGCGGTCACCGCATCCCGAAGATCGTTTTTCATCAGGATAATGTCGGCACTCTCCATGGCGACATCCGTACCTGCGCCAATAGCCATACCCACATCTGCTGCCGCCAGTGCGGGAGCATCGTTGATACCGTCGCCGATCATGGCTACCTTGTGTCCCTGTGCTTTCAACTCACTGACCTTTTTCTCCTTATCCTGCGGCAGTACCTCTGCCACGACTTCGGAGATCCCCAGCTTCTGCCGTACGGCTTCCGCGGTGCGGCGGTTGTCTCCGGTCAGCATGATGACTCTGACGCCCATTTTCTCCCATGCGTTGATTGCTTCATAGGAGGTGGCTTTGACAGTATCTGATACACCGATGATGCCTAAGAATCTTCCTTCCTGCGCCACCAGAAGCGGTGTCATGCCTTCGTCTGCCATCCGGTTCAAGCCTTCTGCGGCTCCCTGCGGCAGTATGATATTTTTCTCCTGTAAAAATGCAAGATTGCCTACATAGAACTTCGTGCCTGCCGGGAATGTCACACTGTCTGCATCTGATCTTGCAATTCCGGTTGCCGGATTCTGTTCTGCGATCTTGCCTGAATTTTCCGGTACATCCGCAGTACTATCCCTTTTCCCTGCATAAAATACCGCCGTGGGACCATCCTTTTTTGCAACTTTCTCTGCATGGAAATCTGCTGCCAGAGCACCTTCCACACCACGGCCGAAGGTTGCCTTGAAATCCACGATCTCCGGAATTGTCATTTGGAAGCTTTCCGCATATTCCACTACCGCCTCTGCCAGCGGATGCTCACTTTTTTTCTCCAGTGCCGCTGCGATCTGCATCATGGCATCCACAGGGAAATCACTCTGATAACCGCCTGCTTCTTCTACCTTTAGCTTACCGCTTGTGATGGTTCCTGTCTTGTCCAGTACCACGGTGTCGATCTCCTTAGCCTGCTGTAAAGCTTCCCCAGTCTTGATCAGGATACCGTTGCTCGCACCGACACCAGTTCCCACCATGATTGCCACCGGAGTTGCCAGTCCCAGCGCGCAGGGACAGGAAATCACCAGTACTGCAATTGCAGTGGAAATCGCAAACTCCGCGGTCGCACCACTTGCCAGCCACACGATCAATGTAACCAGCGAAATCGCCATAACAGTAGGTACGAATACTCCTGCCACCTTATCTGCCAGTTGTGCGATTGGCGCCTTGCTGGCACTGGCTTCCTCCACCAGGCGGATGATCTGCGCCAGCGTCGTATCATCGCCGACACGATCCGCACGGCATTTTAAGAACCCCGCTTTGTTCACGGTAGCGGAGACCACATGGTCGCCCGCCTGCTTCTCCACAGGGACACTCTCACCGGTGATAGCCGCTTCGTCCACGCTGGAGTTACCCTCCAGCACGATGCCGTCCACCGGTACCAGACTTCCAGGCTTTACCAGAAATACATCACCCTTTTGCAGGCTTTCCGTAGGTACTTCCTTCTCCTGTCCGTCCTCAGTTACAAGGATCGCCACCTTGGGAGCCAGATTCATCAGTTTGGTAATAGCCTCACTGGTCTTGCCCTTGGAACGGCTCTCCAGATATTTTCCGACCGTGATCAGGGTCAGGATCGTACCGGAGGATTCAAAATACAGATCGTGGGAATAATGCTCTACTACTGCCATGTCACCGTAGCCTAAGCCATAGCTGATCCGGTACATGGCGAAAATGCCGTACACAAGCGCCGCGCCGGATCCTAAGGCGATCAGGCTGTCCATGTTCGGGCTGCGGTGCGCCAGGGTTTTAAATCCTACGGAGAAAAACTTCCGGTTCACATACAGAATCGGCAACAACAGTAAAAACTGTGTCAGTGCGAAATTCATGGCGTTGGCATTGCCGTGCATGATATTCACGATAAATGCAGGGACCGGAATCCCGAACCATTCTTTGAGCATGTGGTGCATGGACACATACATTAGCGGGATCAGGAAGCCGATGGAGATTCCAAGCCGCCATTTCATGGCTCTTGCGTCCGCATCCAGCTTCTGCTGCAATTCCTGCTTGCCGTCGGCTGCGGACCTTCCTGTACTTCCCGCATTCCCGGAAGTGCTCCGTCCGCCTGCACCTGCCGCACTGCCTTCGGTCATTACCGAAGCACCGTAGCCTGCTTTCACCACAGCATCAATGATTTCCGCCGATGTGATCTTCGTCTCGTCATAGGTCACATCCATGGTCTCTGTCAACAGATTCACGGATGCTTTTTCCACATTTTCCAGTTTATTGACTGCCTTTTCCACATGCGAAGAGCATGCGGAGCAGGACATTCCCGTAACATGATATCTTTCCTTCATAAAAATAACCCTGCCTTTCCATAATCTGCAAAGTTTCCGTTATTTTCAGTGCCTTACCGCACGAATTTACAGTTTTATCTGCAGTCATGCCTCTACTTATTTCAATTTTTTCACCAGATCCACTGCTTCCTCTACGATAGCAGTATTCCCCTTCCGGATCTCTTCCACCACGCAGGTCTCCATATGCTCCTTCAAGATTGCATAGCCAAAAGCCTGCAGGGCGCTCTCCACCGCAGCTACCTGCGTCAGGATATCTCCGCAGTATCGGTTTTCTTCCAACATCCGGCTGATACCGTTCAGTTGTCCCGTCATGCGGCTTAAACGGTTCTGTAATTGTTTTCTTTCTTTTTCAGAGCGAGGGGTTGCTTTCTGATGACAATGGCAACATTCCATGCCCTTCTCTTCTAATCTTTCTTCTATTTTTTCTGCCATACTTTCTCCCATTCTGAAGCCGGTTCCTGCTATTTTTTCTAAATGCCCACATATTCTTTATTGTCCTCCGATCACATAACAGCGTTCAATGTATGTAGAAGGACTAATTGTTGCAGTTATGCAAAATACCCCACAGGGGTATCTTGCCTTTTCTACAAGATATACCCCCACAGGGTATTTGTCAAGAGGTTCTTTCTAATTCCTGTCAGTTCACCTCTGACCAAAACAGATCCTTACGATCTGCATCTTCATGATTCTGTCGCCGGTTCTGGCGAGGAAGCGGAATAATCCGCTGACGGAAGGGTCTCGAAGATCATTGTAGCCCAGCATATAACCACGGCTTGTAACCTGCAATCTGCTGTCCCACGGGGAAATCTCACTTTTCGCATCCGAAACCGCAAAATACGCGCCCACATCCTGAATTTTAGCGCTCTTTAGCCATGTCTTTGCTATCATCTTAACCGCTGTCCGGTTCGCCGCGTCAAATACCAGCACACCACCGGGAAAACTGTCAGCCATTGCCTGTACCAGCGTCCTGACTTGCTCCGTCAGAAAATAATAGAATACTCCGGAGGCAAAGAAAATCGCCCCTTCGGACGGGTCGATTTTGGTAAACCATTCCGTATCATTCAAATTGCAGGGAATATTTTCCTCACGGTCTCCGGCGGGCAGTAATTGATTGCGTACGGCGATAACATCCGGGAAATCCAGATTGTAAATTTTACAGCTGCCATTGTCACAGGCTCTGCCGGTACCGTCAAGTCCACAGCCCAAATTGACCACCGCTGCATCAGGATGGTCTGCCAGATAATTTTGTACCTCCCACGCAAGGTCATTCTGCCGCATGGCAACCTCCAGCGAACCGAAACGCTGCATCAGGCCGTGGGATTTTTTCTCCACCTGTGAAAAGTCATAGTCGATCTGGTCGATCAGGTGTACCGCCATCTCGTCCCGATAAAGGTTCGGATACAACTCCGAGCATAGTTTCCGGGAATAAAGCGGGATGATCAGTGTCTCCTGTACGGTGTTCTTCTCAATCTTGTATTTCATGGACATCTCTCACTTTCTTGCATTTTGCCATTTCTTTTTTGTGTTAGTTTCACCTAACCACTACATAGAGTCGTGCAGTTAGTCAACGCTAACTTATGTATCTTAGAAAAGCCGCATTGCTGCGGCCTTTCGGCTGACTGTTTTTGATTTTCATTCCTATTATACTGAACTTATTTCTGTTTTGCAAGGTAGATTTCCACCAATAGATAGATATTTCTTGTTTTCTTCCCAGTTATAGTAGAACTGAATCAGTCCGATGCGGCTCCTGGTGCCCGTCTTCTCATTCAACGCAGAAACATGCCGGTAGAGCAGCGCGCGGGAGACAAATAAGGCTGTTGGCGATCACCGGCACCGACAAGAAAAATCCCACTGCCTTGAACGCAGTGGGATTCCCGGTTTTGCTTTTCCATAATAGAAAACAGCTAATGAAAGCATGGTCTCTCCTTAAACAGACTGGAAACCGCCTTCCAGATCCTCAATGATATCATCAATATTCTCCGTACCGATAGACAGACGAATCGTATTGCTGTAGATTCCCTGCTCATTCAGCTCTTCCTCAGACAGCTGTGCATGGGTGGTGGAAGCCGGATGGATGACCAGAGACTTCACATCTGCCACGTTTGCCAGAAGTGAGAACAGCTCCAGATTATCACAGAACTTTTTCGCTGTCTCCTTGCCGCCCTTGATTTCGAATGTGAAGATGGAACCGCCTCCGTTCGGGAAATATTTTTTATACAACTCCTGCTGCTCCGGATCGGTGGATACGGAAGGATGATGCACACGCTCTACCTGAGGATGATTGTTCAGATACTGTACAACTTTCAGTGCATTCTCCACATGACGTTCCACGCGCAGAGACAGTGTCTCCAGTCCCTGTAAGAAAATAAATGCATGAACAGGGGAAATGCAGCCGCCCATATCACGAAGGAGCATGGCACGGATAGCGGTCACAAAAGCCGCGCCCGGTGCTGCCTTAGTGAAAGTCACACCATGATAGCTGGGATTCGGAGTGCACAGATGAGGGAACTTGCCACTGCCCTCCCAGTCAAATTTACCATTCTCTACGATCACACCACCTAAGCTGGTGCCGTGTCCGCCGATGAATTTGGTTGCAGAATGTACCACGATATCTGCGCCGTACTCAAAAGGTCGTACCAGATAAGGGGTAGCAAAAGTATTGTCCACTACCAGAGGCACCTTGTGTGCATGAGCGATCTGTGCCAGGCGCTCGATGTCTACCACATCCGAGTTGGGATTGCCCAGGGTCTCGATGTAGAGAGCCTTGGTGTTCTCCCGGAAGCTTGCTTCGATCCTGTCATAATCGGAAGGAGCCACGAAAGTAGTAGTCACACCGTAGTCCACCAGGGTATGCGCCAGCAGATTGTAGGTTCCGCCGTATATATTATTTGCAGAAACAATGTGATCTCCCTGTTTTGCCAGGTTCTGGATCGTATAGCAGATGGCTGCTGCTCCGCTGGCTACTGCCAGAGCTGCGGTACCGCCCTCCAATGCCGCAATACGCTGTTCGAAGACACCCTGGGTAGGGTTGCCCAGACGACCGTAGATCTCACCGGAATCTTCCAGTCCAAAGCGTGCTGCTGCATGGTCGCAGTTGCGGAAAACATAAGAAGATGTCTGATAAATGGGAACAGCTCTCGCACCGGTCACGGGATCGGGCTGCTCCTGTCCCACATGTAACTGCAATGTCTCAAATTTTAAATTACGCTCTGCATAGGGCTTTTTACTCATGTTCTGCCTCATTTCTGCACTTTATGTGCTTATGTATTTTTCTATGATGCCAGGATCAAAAGGTCTAAGCCCACATGCTTGACCCCGACTTTATTTCTATAAAAACATGCTAAAACACATTACAAATTCTGTCAATGTAAAACTTTAGCACAGTACCATGATTTACTTCACCAGCCGATCCTTATACTTCAGCCATTTTCCCGTCCGTATCCTGTTAGTAAACAAAAATGCCCGTACGACCCAGTCCATGGTCATAGCGATCCAGACGCCGATGACGCCGAGTCCCAGACCCTGTCCCAAAATATATGCCATGCCCACACGGCAGAGCCACATGGAAGCGATCGCCACGATCATGGTGAATCTCACATCTCCCGCAGCGCGAAGCGCATTCGACTGTGCAAAGGACAACGGATGCACCAGCATACAACATACACAGCTGTAACATAACAGAAAAACAGTTATTTTCATTGTCTCCGGACTCAGATGATAGATTCCGCAGATCGGTCGAGCAAAAATAATCATGGGAATGCCCAGCAGGATCATACAGGTATATGCTACTTTCATCATTTTTTTCAGATAATATACTGCCTGCTCTGTCTCTCCTGCGCCAATACACTGTCCGATCACAGTGATCATTGCCACACCGATGGCATTGGCGGGAATCTGCTGAAAGCTCGCAATGCTGCCCGTTACGGCATTTGCCGTCGTAGCTGCCATTCCAAAACCGGCGATCAGACTGGTGGTCAGAAGCTTACCGATCTGGAAAATACTGTTCTCCAGACCGTTCGGTACACCGATGTACAGGATTTTCCCAAGAATTTCGGTATCCAGACGCCAATCATTGCTCATTACGATTTTGTCACTCTTCTTAAGCAGCACTACGATCATCACCGCAGACAATACTCTGGAAAAAAGCGTGGACAACGCCGCTCCTGCAGCACCGATTCCAACACCGTAGATCAAAATGGCATTTCCTGCAATATTTACCAGATTTGCCACCAGAGATACCTTCATGGACACCTTGGAATCTCCTACCGCACGGAACAGAGCTGCACCACCGTTATAAATTCCCAGAAAAGGAAAGGACACCGCCACAATATAAAAATAAATTCTTGCAGCACTCATGACATCCGCTTCCACATTGCCGTAAAGCAATGCCAGCAGTCCCCTGTTCCAGACCAATGCTATGGCCATAAACAGAAGGGCCACACCCCCAACCGCTATAAACAGCTGATTGGAGGCCCGGCCTACCATTTCCTTATCTCCGTGTCCCATATATTGCGCCGCCACAACTGCACCGCCGCTTGCCATGGCCGTGAACAGACCGATCAATAACACACAGATACTGTCCACCAGGGAGATTCCGGATACCACGGCTTCTCCACAGCTGGCCGCCATCACTGTGTCAGCCATTCCCATTGCGATTGCCAGAAACTGTTCTATGATCAGCGGCCACAGTAATTTTCTCAATGCATCCTGTGAAAATAACATTGTTTTCTCTTCCGTCATAATTTACATCATTCCTTTATCCTTACATTAACATCTGCCAAAATAGCACATTGTCATTGCATTGTAAATAGAAATGTAATTTTATGATTCAGTAACTATTCAGCACCCCATTCGCAAAATCGCCTCTACTAGGCTTTCCTGAATAACATGCTTGCATGTTATTTGCTCATAGTGGTTACTTCGCCCTATAAATAGTTACAGTTCCTGATATACAAAATAATCCGCAGCCACCGAACCGCCAGCCGCACCCTGTTCGTTGATGGCAAACAGTCCGTCCTTGACACCGACCCAGCGGCCCGGAGTTGCTTCCACCATCTGTCCCACAGGCTGTAAATTTTCTTCCGTGGTTCCCACGTAGAACGTGCGATAAGTCTCCTTCTCCACCTTCATCTGGATATAAATGACATCACTGTTCCATTCGCCCAGACTGGTGCGCACTTCATCGTCCTTCGTCCAGTTGCCGGTGCGCTGCTGCAGGCTCATTTTGCCGTGTATTTTCTGAACTGCAAGTGCTGTATAACATCCGCCCAGCGATACCAGTCCTGCCACATCACCGTCCTTCATCTGCTCCAGATGCAGACAGGTGGTAATAGAGAATTCCGGTGCAGGCCACTTCTGCAATAACAGATTACTGATGTCGCACAGCTGTGTCTTCGGATCCGCCGCCTGTGCATGGAGAAGGAGCTGACCGTCTTTCAGCTCGTACCATTCCCTTTTATAATTGGCATTCCACTGCCATTGTAGTCCTAAACGATCGCCTTCGAAGAAATCGCTGTCCTCCGGGGTATCGATGGGGTATGTAGCTCCCACTTCCGGCTTCTTATAACGCAGTACCGGCTCACCACAGCCGTCCACGGCATTTACTCCGATCACCGGCCAGTCGTTCTCCCAGTGCATGGGCTGTAAATGTACGATACGTCCCGCATTGCCCACATCCTGAAAATGTAAGAACCAGTCCTGTCCGTCCGGCGTATCCACCCAGGCGCCCTGGTGAGGTCCGTTGACGGGAGAATTGCCCTGGTGCAGGACAATTTTTTCTTCCCAGGGACCATAAATATTTTTCGACCGCAGTACGGTCTGCCAGCCGGGCTTCACGCCCCCTGCCGGAGCAAAGATATAGTAATAGCCGTTTCTCTTGTACAGCTTCGGGCCCTCGATGGTGGGCTGTGTCGCATGACCGTCATAGATGAACTGACCGTCATCCAGCACCCCGGAGCAGTCCGGTTCGATGGGAGACATATACAGCATGCTCTTGAAGCCGATACGGCTTCTGGCGAAAGCCGTCACCATATAAGCTTTGCCGTCCTCATCCCAGAAAGGACAGGGATCGATCCAACCCACGACCTTACGCACATAGGCAGGCTCACTCCATTTGCCCCACGGGTCTGTGGTCTTGCACATCATAATCCCCTCATCCGGCATGGGAATGAATACATAGTAAGTACCCTCATGATAGCGGATGGCGGGAGCCCAGGTACCGCAGCCGTGCACCGGCTTGTCATAATAATCAAAAGGAAGCTGATCCATGATGTAATTGATGACCTTCCAGTTCACCAGATCCTTCGAATGCAGCAGCGGTACTGCGGGGGTATTGCAGAAGCTGGAAGCGATCATAAAATAATCCTCTCCCACACGAATGGCATCCGGGTCCGAGTAATCCGTATACAGGATCGGGTTGGTATAAGTGCCGTCGCCCTGATCGGCGATCCACATTTTATGTATCTTCGTCTTGTCCATAGTATCTCCATTCCGCAGCCTTTTGCTACTGTTTCGTATTTTATAAAACCAGTATAGCAGATATCCCGTCACATCGCGTGTCAATTTCCCATTAGTTTGTGTCAAATCTTGCATTTCAATAGAATAAATGTCATAATAGTGACAAAAGTTGCAGGAGGAAAACACCTTGAGTTTCTTTTATCAGAATCGTAAAGAACAACTCTATCTGTATCTGTCCAAGAATAATCCTTATGCCGTCCATCTTCACAGACAGCTGGAGCTGATCTATGTCTTAAGTGGTTCCACCACGGTCACTGTGGAACAGCAGGAATTTCCGCTGACTCCCGGTCAGGGTGTCCTCGTTTTTCCGAACCAGATGCACGGCTTAAAACATGTGGAACCCGGTCAGAATCTACTCTGTATCTTCGAGCCGGATTTCTGTCATTCCTTCCGACATTTTTTCCAGAATAAAAAGCCCTCACGCAATGATTTTGCCATCTCCACCCTCTCGGAGCACAGCCACATTGCCTTACAGGGACTTGAGGCTCTGGCTTCCACCATGGAAAAAGATCGTCCCACTCCTTCTGATGTGCAGATCTATGCGGAAGGGTATCTGACGCTCCTTTTGGCAGATCTCCTACCCTCTCTCCCCCTGCAGACCCGGAAAAGCACGGAGGATCTGGAGCTGGAGCAGAGGCTGCTTCTCTATCTGGATGCTAACTACACGAAGGAATTGTCCCTGGACAGTCTCTCGAAAGAATTCGGTGTCAGCCGTTTTGTCCTCTCCCGGATATTTACGGAAAAATTCCACACCACTTTCCCGGATTATATGAATTCCAGAAGACTTGATTATGCCAGAGACCTTCTGCTGTCCACAGAGCTCTCCGTGACACAGATTGCGCTGGATGCCGGCTTTGGCAGCTCCCGTACCTTTTTCCGTGCCTTTCAGGATACCTTCCATACCACTCCGGGAGCTTACCGCAGGCAGACGGAATCTACCCACAACAGCTCCTCGCCCGCCCGGATATAATCCTTCCAGGTACGAACGATCCGTCCCCGGTCAGGTGTCTGACACATCTCCACTGTCACCGCCGTATCCACGCCTTCTCTCGCCAGCCCTTCCTGATCGAATTCTACGAGAAGCTTGCCTTTTCTCACGATCTCATTGGGCAGGACATTGCAGCGGTAATAGTTGCTATGAAGTTCTTCTTTATCCTTACAGATATTCAATAGCAGCTCCACCCCGCTGTCTGTGCGGAAACGGATCCGGTTGCCCATAGGATAAAGCTTCAGCACTTTTCCCGAAGTGGGCGCATAGACTCTTCCATCCGCCGGCAGGATGGTAATGCACTTCGTATTGTCATCCGCCGCTTCTTCCGTTGTGTCCTGCAAAGTATCCTGCGATATTTTCCTGATCTCGCCGTTCACCGGGCTCCCTATGGCGGTGCCTTCCATAACAAGCTGTCTGTTCCCTGTTATTCTTCTCTCTTCCTGTCTGTTGACCGCCTCTTCTTCTGTTTCTTCCATATTCCACCGGATGCTCCTGCCCAACCAGAAACCGATCAGCAGTCCCAGCACTCCCGTTGCCACCACAGCATACATCTGCATGTTTCTACCTTCCTTTTTCCATAATAAGACCTTACATCTTATTCTGTCTCATTTTCGGGAAAACATGCCAGTTTTTCATTCATAAAATCCAAGAGTATTGCCGCCACGATCCCCGCCGCCATACAGAACAGATTCCGGGATGCCGCATCCGCCGATGTTGCAAAGCTGCCCCAGGGAACGGTCATCACCGTAGCTGCACCGACGATTCCGAGAATTCCATGAAACATCAACGCATAATGCCTCTCAAACAGCCGGTTTACCAGTTTTGCCAGACAGATGAAAGTCACCACGCACCCTGCTACTCCCGGAAGCAGAACCTCCGGTCTCACATGACCGATCCCTTCCACAAAGGGCGTATACAGTCCCAAGGGCATCAATATTGTTGAAAAGCTCATGCCCGGAGCGATCACCGACAGAGCAAAGGCAAAGCCGCAGAACAAAAAGCTGAAAAATCCCGGCTCTACGGTATTTTGGGAATTCTGCAGCCAGAATAACAGACTAAGCATTGCCACTAATGTCACGCAGGATAAGATCACATTTCCCACATTCCTGCCCTGTTCTCCCGCTTCTCTCCACAACGAGGGAAGCATTCCCACGATCAGTCCCACAAACACGCAGACAGAAGGCTCCGGATAAGTCTCTAATACATATGATAACAGATTTGCCACCCCTAAAAATCCTGCTGCCGATCCGATCATATAAGGGAACAATTCCGGCAGATGGGTCCGCCACTTATGTACCGGATCCGACAAAAGCTCCATGATCGGTCGATAGACTCCGAACACTACACTTAAAACGCCTCCGGATATCCCCGGGAGTACCGCTCCAAGACCGATCAGCGCCCCTTGTAATACTTTTCCCAAAAATCTAAGATCCATCGTCATTCTCCGCATCCTGTTGCTCTTAAAATCATATGCTTTTTCCATAAGAAAATAGGTCTAAAAATCAAAGATAATTATTGACATTTCGATCGGGGCAATGGTATACTCTAACCGTATTCTAAATGAAAGTCATTGATCTCACATATTTTTGTAAGACATTGCTACTTTTTCACGGATGCTTTACAAAAATATGTGATTTTTTTGTCCTACGTTTTAGAATCATCAAAAGGATCAGGCAAAGCCTGAATTATTAAAGGAGGTACCAATAATGAATAACGGTACAGTTAAGTGGTTCAATGCTCAGAAGGGTTATGGTTTCATCACCAACGATGCTAACGGCGAGGAAGTATTCGTACACTTTTCCGCAATCAATGCTGATGGTTTCAAGTCTCTGGAAGAGGGCCAGAAGGTAACTTTCGATACCGAGTGCGATCCTCAGAACAGCAGCAAGATCCGTGCTACCAACGTTACTGTTGTAGCTTAATAGCAAGACAAACCAAAAGGATCAGTCCCTTAGGACTGATCCTTTTTTGTAACTATTTATAGGGCGAATGCGGTTCTGGTTTCAGATTTTCTTTTGTATACATGATTTTCTCGCTACTTTCTCGCCTCAGGCACGAAACTGTCAAAGATAAAGATATCGAAATGCTTTCTCGCTTCATCCAACTCCTGCTGGCTCTTGATAGTCCAGGCCGCTGCGGTATTATGATACAGACCTCTGCAAAGCTTTCTTGACAGGATCTCGGGATAATGGTGATTGTATGCCACGAAATCCGGCTTCGTCACGAAGTTCAACAGCAGATTCTGCAGGATAAAATACAATACTCCCACATACTCTCCTTCCTTCAGGAAAGCATCGGACAGCTGTCCGCGCACCAGTTCCGGATGATTCTTACGATACCACTGCACTCCCAATGGATTAAAAGACTCCATGCAGTACATTCCCTTGTAGGCCCGAAGCATCTTATCTGCAATGGGGCACAGGGACAGGTCGGTACGCTCGATCTTGAACTCCACGATCAGAGGTACTTTTCCGTCCACCATCTGAAGCACATCCTCGAACTTCGGAATCTTCTCCGTGGACTCACACAGATGGAACTGCTGCAATTCTTCATAAGTGTAATCACAGATTTTTCCTTCGCCGCCGCAGACTCTTTTTAAGGTAAAATCATGGAACACCACGGGAATCTTGTCCTTCGTCAGTTGGATATCCAGTTCGATACCGAATCCTGCGTCCACTGCCTTGCGGAATGCTGCCATGGAGTTCTCCGGAGCCTGTGTGGCATTGTCATGCAGCCCTCTGTGGGCATAGAGCCATTCTTTAAAGCAAGCCGTATCGGGCTTATGCGCCATCCGGGGCATGATCATAAGGAAGTAAAGAATCGCCAGCACTACAATGACGATCAGTATGATTGCTAAAACTTTCATTCTCAATTCAACCTTCTATCTTATGTTTTGATTCACATACATCTTTTCTGCGCCCTCTTAGTCTCCGCGAAAAGCTGCTGCATCTTACTTTAATCCACTGCCCCGCAATTTTCAAGTAGCTATTTCTAAAGATTTTCTAACGATTTATTGTCTATTTTATTAATCGTCCACGTCAAAGTTCTCCAGAATGCTCTCCTTCTTCTGGGGCTTCACATCGCCGTGGCGTACCTGGGTCATGGTCAGGAATGCCATCAGGGAGAAGAACAGCGCATAGGGAAACAGGGTGTTATAGGACACGTTTTCCAATAGGAATCCGGATAGTACCGGAGTCAGGATCTGCGCTGCCATGGAGAACGTATAATAGGTTCCGGTGAATTTTCCCACATCGCTGCCACTGCTCATGGCCACGATCATCGGATAGGAATTCACATTGATGGCTGCCCATGCCACACCGATCAGGGCAAATGCCACATTGATGATGGGGTGATATTCTCTGGCAAAAATTGCGCCACCATAGCAGGCTGCCATCAGCAGAACACCGCCCATGATAGTCTTCTTACGACCGATCTTCGCAGAGATGTTTCCAATGGGAATATAACTCAGAATAGCAGCTACCGTCGCTACCATCAGACAGTTGGCGAAGCTTCCGCCCTCCATCTTCCATACTACCTTCGTGTAGCGGGAAAAGGCTGTGGTCACGGCATTATATGCGGTAAACCATAAGAAAATAGACGCCAGCATGAAATACATACTCCGCTTCACTTCCTTCGGCATCCCCTTGGTGCCTTCCGTCTTTCCTGTCTGTTTTTTCCCGTCGGAAGCTTTTACCGCTCCGGTATCTCCCACTGCCTCGATCTCACCGACAGCTTCCACGCCCTCAGCCATCGCTTTTTCTTCTATTGTTTCTGCAATTGCCGCCTCTGCCTTCTCGACTTCTTCCCGCAGCTTATTTTCCCGGATGGTCATCACGAGAATTCCCACAGCGATCGCCATGACTGCTGCAATACTTGCAAATAAAGGCAGATAATCCGGTGTTTCACCTTTGCCCACCAGAACTTTGATCATGATCAGAGCATAGACACCGCCCACAGCTCCCATGAGATTGATCACCGCATTGGCACGGCTGCGCAGATGGTTCGGGGTTACATCCGGCATCAGTGCTACTGCCGGGGAACGATACAGTCCCATGGACACCAGGGTGAAAAACAGCACCGCCAGGAAGATCACCTGGTTACTGAAGGACTCTACAGTGCCCCATCTTGCCTTTTCTGCATTGTCGATCATCGGCAGTAACATCATGAAGATCACTGCCAGGATCGTACCCGACACGATAAAGGGCATTCTTCTGCCAAGCTTCGTATGTACCTTATCTGACAACGTACCGAACACCGGCAGCAGAAAGATCGCCAGCACATTGTCTAATGCCATCACCGCTCCCGTCATGGTCTCGCCCAGATGATAGGTATTCTGCAGGATCAGGGGGATGATGTTGTCATACATCTGCCAGAAGGAACAGATGCTAAGAAAAGCCAGTCCGATCAGAAACGTTCTTTTGTAATTTAATTTTGTCTCCATAAGAAAACCTCCCTTTGATAAATTCATTTTATCAAAGGGAGGTCCTCCTAGCAATCATTACTATGTAAAATTTATGTCTTTAAAATCTATATTGCTTATCCTTTCACACCGCCTGCCACCAGTCCACTCTGGATAAATCTCTGCAGACACATGAAAACAATCATAATTGGCAAGGATGAAATCACCGCTGCTGCTGAAAACAGCGTCCAGTGAGCAGCAAACTGATCACTGATAAAAGACTGTAATCCCAACGCCAGCGTCATTTTTCCCGGTGTCTGCAAAAAAATCGATGTGATTACATATTCGCTGTAGGTTGCTATAAAAGAAAACAGGAAGATCACCGCAAGCTGCGGCATGGCAAGCGGAATGATAATCTTGTAAAACACCTGAAACTGATTCGCCCCGTCTACCATTGCTGCCTCATCCAGTTCCACCGGCAGACCATCAATATAGGATTTTAACAGCCAGATATTGTATGCACTGCCTCCCGCCAGCACAAAGATTAACGCAAGACTGCTGTCAACCAGCCCAAACCTATAGATCAGAATATAGTAGCCTGCCACTGCCATACTGTTGGGAAATACCTGCAGCACCAGCAGCGACATGAGTCCATATTTTCTCCCGATAAAACGCAGTCTCGCGAATGCATATGCCGCCAGAGAAGTGATCACAAGCTGGATCGTCGCCACAATAACGCAAAACTTTAGGGAATTCCATACCCATACAGTAAAATCCGTCTCCCGAAACAACGTCACATAGTGTTCCACACTGAACTTTTCCGGAAAGAGAGAGGACAGAAAAAAACTGTCGCCCGCCGAAAAAGAAGACATTACGATCCACACTACCGGAAACAGCACCAGTATTATGGTGATCCAGATTACAATACGGCTTCCCCAGAGCGCACGCATTTCCGAACCGTTCATTTTCTCTCTGCCAAGCATTTAATCCACCTCCTTGAATGAGCCGGACAAATGCATGTTCACCAATGTAAATGTTCCGACAATAATAAAGATCAGTACACTAAATGTAGCAGACAACTCGTACCGGTTAGACCATGTAGTCATTTTGTAAGTCGTACTTGCCAGAATATCCGTATAACCGGCGAACTGGTTGTCTACTCTGGCAGGACCGCCCTGTGTTATCATATAGATATTTCCGAAATTGTTGAAATTCGCCGCAAATGAAGAAATCACCAACGGGATAGAAAGCTTCGTCACCATGGGAAGTGTAATACTTTTAAAGCATTGAAACTTCGATGCCCCGTCAATCTCCGCCGCTTCATAATATTCCGTGGAGATGGATTGCAAACCGCCCAGACAGACATTCATCATATAAGGAAATCCCAGCCATACATTGACAATAATCAGCCCAATCCTCGCCCAAAGGGGATTCGTCAGCCATGGGATGTTCCATGCAATTCCGATTACATGAAGCAGATTATTGATCCCGCCGTATTGCTCATTTAGCAATCCCTGCCATGCAAGAATAGCGATTGTGGACGGCAATGCCCACGGTACGATCAGTATTGCCCGATATATTTTGGATTCCTTCATATGCGGATTGTTCAGAAGAATTGCCAGCAGCAGTCCCATAGCATAGGAACCCACCGTACTGAATATCGCAAAACATATCGTCCACCCAAGCACCGGGAAAAACACACTTTTAATACTCCCGGAAAAAACTGTCAGATAATTGTCTGCTCCCACAAAAGTGTAATCTCCCAAATGGTACATATTATAATTCGTGAAAGACAAAATAACCGTATACAGAATTGGCAGACAAGTCACCAACAATATGGTAATCAGTGTGGGTGCCAGATAGGCATATGCCATACCATTCTTTTTCTTCTTCATATCTTCACTACTTTCCTGAATTCATCAATTCAACAGCTTCTTCCAGTTGCGCCACCATATTTTTCGCCGCTTCCTCTGGAGTCTGCTCACCTGACCACATGGAACGGATATTATTGACATGAATGCTCCATAGCTGACCCATCTCGGATACGGTAGGCATCGGTTCTCCCTGATTGATCTGTACGATAAATGCTTTCGCGTAAGCATTCTCCCTGATCTCTTCCAGTTCCTGATCGGACAGTCTTGCAGGAATGCGGTCACCTGCTTCATACAGATCTTTTGCACCGTTTTCAATCAGATATTTGATAAAACTCCATGCCGGCTCCTGTTTATCACTGTCCTTACCCACAAAGCTTACCTGGGTTCCCACCGGTGTTACGAATGCCTGACCGTGAAATGTCGGCATCTCCGTGATGCCAAAGGGTGTCTCTGCCGAAGTAAAACCGTCAATATCCCAAGGGCCTCCAATATAGTACGCACATTTTCCGTTCTGGAAATTGCTTCTGGCAATATCTGCCGTGACATCTGCCGTAATCAGGCCATAACGGTTGCACAGATCATCAAGGAAATGATACGCCTGTACTGCCCCATCATTTGCCAGGCCAATGTCCGACGTATCATAAGCACCATTCTGATAATTAAAAATATAGCCGCCGCAGGCTCTGACAAATCCCAGATCATAATAGATACTGGTGGCATCAAACTGCACACCGCCGTTCTCCACTGCCTGTTCCACCAGTTCCTCCCAGGTCGCAGGCACTTTTTCTACCATGTCCGTATTATAGAATAAAGCGGTTGTCTCCACAGAAAGAGGTGCTGCATATCTTTTGCCGTCCACATAGCATGCCTGAACTGCAGCTTCGGAAAAATCCGCATCATTATAAAGTTCTGCCGGTACTTCCGCTGTCAGGCCTGCATTCACATAATCCGCAAGCTGGTCATTTGGGATACCCACTACAGCATCCGGTCCTTCAGCACTTTTCACCGCCTGTGCAAACTGTTGCACCGACGGGGACTGGTGGATCACCTCCACCTCATATCCATTCTGTTCTCCCCAGGTATCTGCATATTTCTGGAGCGTATCCACTTCCACGTTCATATTCGTCCAGATCACCAGTCTGTTATCCTCTTTTTTACTTCCGCATCCGGTCAGTGTCCCCACCGCCAGTGCAATGCACAACATCGATATGATTCCTTTTTTCATAGTCATTCCTCACCTACATTGTTTTCATATGCAGCAGGGCACTGTTGGCATTGCCGGCTGCATCAAATAATGCCATATTCGCCATGGCGTTGCCGGCTGCCATTTTTTCCTGCATATACTGACTTCCGCTCGTGCTCGCCCAGGTACAATCCGGAATCGGGAGCCATGCGGGTTCCCAGTAAAACACACCGATTCCTCTGTCCTCCTTGACCTTCCTGACTGTAGCCATCAGATCCCTTAAGAACTGCTCCTGTCCTTCCTGTGTGGCAGGATATCCGGTAGCCTCTTCTTCCTTCTCGGAATAGACGATTCCTTTACATCCCAGGGTATCCGTAGTATAGCCGATGGAAGTCTCTACCACCAGTACATTCTTGCCGTAACGGGCACTGATATCGTTCATATTATTCTGCAGTTGCTCCAGAGAGCCGTTCCAGTGCGGATAGTAGGACATTCCGATCACATCATAATCCAATGCAAACGGTGCGATCCGGTCGAACCACTGCCTGTAAAGCTCATTGTTGGTGCCGAAATCCAAATGCAGCACAATTCCTGCCCCGGGGCACTCTTCCCTCACTCCCCGGATCCCTGCCCGCAAAAGCCTTGCCATATTCTCCGTCTGCTCCACATAACCGTCCGGCCAGAGAAGACCCTTGGTAATCTCATTGCCGACCTGCACCATTTTCGGAATTAGCTTGTGATTCTTAAGTGCCTTCAGCGTATTCACGGTATGCAGATACACTGCAGTCTCCAACGCTTCTCCCCGCAGCTTCTGCCATGCCTTCGGCTTGATCTGTTTGGCGGGATCTGCCCAGAAATCGCTGTAATGAAAGTCTAACATAAAGTCCATTCCGTTTTCCACAGTTCTTCCGGCAATTTCTATGGTAGTCTGTAAATCATTGCCCCCGCCACCGTAGGAGTTACCCATCTCATCAAACGGGTCTGACCAGATCCGGAGCCGTACCATGGTCGTTCCGCACTCCTTCAGGATACGAAACAGATCCTCCTGTTTTCCGTTTATGTAATAGGACGCTCCGCTGACTTCCAGTTCCTTCACCATAGAGATGTCCATACCCTTGATAAATTCCATGATCACTCCTTCACCAGCGTGAGATCATCGATGGTGCCCCATCCGCCGGGTGCTGTAGTAACACGTACACCTACCGTGATTTCTCCGTCCGCAGGCTTCAAATCCGGTATCTCTGCAGTGTACCAGTTCACATAGCCGTTCAGTTCTCCGTCCACTTTGATTTCTTCCCCGTTTACCACAGCGTAGAAATACACCGTTGCGTTTTTATCCCCTGCAGCATCTCCCTGGATATGTGCCGTCAGTTTGTAAGTGCCTTCCTCCAGTCCGTTCACCGTCTGTTCTGCGGAAAAATCCACATTACTGCTACCGGAATAAAAATGCAGGGACTGTACCCCCTCGAAACAGTCAGTATCACGATCATAGATATCCAGTTCCTCTGTGGAATCGTTCACATTATTTACCGTCCATCCGGTAAAATCAGCCTCTTCAAAGCTACCATTAATTAGATAATTACCATTCTCATCTGCTGTTGCTTTCTCACCGTCTACATTGTTTGTGCTTCCGCATCCTGTCATTGCCGCGATTACTCCTGCCGCCAACAAAATCCCCAAAAATTTCTTTCTCATTAATTTTCTCCTTTCAATCTTTCTAAAGTTAATGTTTTACTTTTATTATAGTAAATTATTTACCTTTAGAAAAAATATAGCATCATTACCTCTTTTCGTCAATGCCTCTTGTTCTTTTTTTACCCTATTGCCAAATTTGGCAGGTATCTTTTGTCAGTTTTATACAAAATAAGCATACAAAAAGAGAGGTCTGTTCCGTCACCTCCCTTTTAACTTTTTTCTATTTATTGTTCATTGACTTATTATTGATTTAGCAGCTCTTGCGAAAAATTGGAATCCCGTTCACAAAGATAAGCTTTGTCACTTTGCCACCATACAGCACCCGGTTTCGCAGCAGATCCAATGCCGTCTCACAAATGCAGGGAATATCAATATGTATGGTTGTCAACGGCGGAGACAGATATTTGGCTATATTCACATCATTGATGCTGAAAAGCGCCATCTGCTCCGGCACCTGTATCCCTTTTTCATTCAGTGCCTGCAATACTCCCACTGCCAGTGTATCGCTCGCAATGCACAATGCGGTGGGCAGGGAACTTTTTTTCAGTAATTCTTTTCCCATGCGATAACCTTCATCCACGGTGAATTTCTCCGAGATCAGGATATATTCCTCCTCCAGACAATGATAATATGCCACACTTTGCCGAAAGGACCATTCTCGGATATCCATGGAGGGCTTCCCCGTATCAATATTCCGGTCGCTTCCGCCAATAAATCCGATTTTTTTATGACCCTTTTCCACAAAATAATCTACCATCTGTGTCACGAAGGAATCCATATTGGGTCTAACCGCATCAAACAATTTTTCATCCGGTGATGTGCCGATGAACACTCCTCTGGGGCAGATTTTATACAATTGATTGATCTCTTTGCGGGTCAGCCAGCCTACGGCAATAAAGGCATTCAGATCTCTGGGGATCACGCTCATGCCATCTCTGCGGTCATAAATCTGCAGTCGGATATTCATTTTTTTTGCCTGCTTTATAACTTCCTCCCTGACACCGCGGTAAAACACATCCTCCAATTCATCCTCATTATCTGTAAAATACAAAAGTGCAACGTTTTCAATTTTCGGATAAATAACTTTTTTCTTATAGCCAATCTTCTCCGCTGTGGCAAAAATAGCCTCTCTCGTTTCCTCACTGACGGAAATTCCTTCATCGTAATTCAATACTCTGGAGACCGCTGCGCTCGACACACCCACGATCTCTGCAATCTCTTTAATCGTTGCCATGCAAACCTCCATTATGCCAATGAACCTTGTTCATATCTTTTAGTAATCATTTTACATAAATATTTTACTCTGTCAAGATTTCACACTTTTTCCTTGAAATATGTGGGCTTTTATGTATAATGGTAAGGGTGGCTTTGTAACACATTTAATAAGAAGAATAACAAGAGGTTTAAGAATGATCAGTGCAAACAACGTAACTTACCGTGTGGGTAAGAAAGCTTTATTCGAAGATGTCAACATCAAGTTTACCGAGGGCAACTGTTACGGCCTCATCGGAGCTAACGGTGCCGGTAAATCCACCTTTTTGAAGATCCTGTCCGGTCAGCTGGACACTACCAAAGGTGATATCGTCATCACCCCCGGTCAGCGTCTCTCCGTGTTGGAGCAGGATCATTTCAAATATGACGACAACGTGGTTATGGATACCGTTATCATGGGTAACGAGCGTCTCTTCCAGATCATGAAGGAAAAGGATGCCATCTATGCCAAGGAAGATTTCAGTGACGAGGATGGTATCCGTGCCAGCGAACTGGAAGCGGAATTCGCCGAGATGGACGGTTGGGAAGCAGAGTCCAATGCCGCCATGCTGTTAAACGGTCTGGGCATCGGCACCGAGTTCCACTACTCTCTCATGAAGGATTTAGACGGCAGTCTGAAGGTGAAGGTCCTGTTAGCCAAAGCACTGTTCGGTAACCCCGACATTCTGCTGCTCGACGAGCCTACCAACCATCTGGACTTAGACGCGATCGCATGGCTGGAGGACTTCCTGATCGATTTCGAGAATACCGTTATCGTGGTATCCCATGACCGTTATTTCCTGAACAAGGTATGTACCCAGATTGCCGACATCGACTACGGCAAGATCCAGTTGTATGCCGGCAACTATGACTTCTGGTATGAGTCCAGCCAGCTGCTGGTGAAGCAGATGAAGGAGGCCAATAAGAAAAAGGAAGAAAAGATCAAGGAATTACAGGAGTTCATCTCCCGTTTCTCCGCAAATGCTTCCAAATCCAAGCAGGCTACTTCCAGAAAACGTGCCCTGGAAAAAATTGAGTTGGATGACATTAAGCCCTCCAGCAGAAAATATCCCTATATCGACTTCCGCCCCGAGCGTGAGATCGGTAACGAAGTACTGGCTGTGGAGCATCTGTCCAAGACCATCAACGGAGAAAAGGTGTTAGATGACATCTCCTTTACTCTGGGTCGTGAAGACAAGGTGGCTTTCGTAGGAAGCTGCGAGCTGGCGAAGACCACTCTGTTCCAGATCCTTGCCGGAGAGATCGAGCCGGACGAGGGAACCTACAAGTGGGGTGTTACCACTTCCCAGTCCTACTTCCCGAAGGATAATACCGCAGAGTTCGACAATGATATGACCATCGCCGACTGGCTGACCGGCTACTCTCCCGTAAAGGATGCTACTTATGTCCGTGGTTTCCTGGGACGTATGCTGTTCGCCGGCGAAGACGGTGTGAAGAAGGTCCGCATCCTCTCCGGTGGTGAGAAGGTTCGCTGCCTGCTATCCAAGATGATGATCAGCGGTGCCAACTGTCTGATCCTGGATGAGCCCACTAACCATCTGGACATGGAGTCCATCACCGCGCTGAACAACGGTCTGATCAAGTTCCCCGGTGTGGCACTGTTCTCCTGTCATGACCACCAGTTCGTACAGACCACTGCCAACCGTATCATCGAGATTCTGCCGAATGGCAGTCTGGTAGACAAGATCACTACCTACGATGAGTACCTGGCAAGCGATGAAATGGCAAGAAAGCGTACTGTATTTACCGCACAGACCGAAGACGACGAGAACTAAGACGAATAAAATGGATGCCGGTGCTGCCGACATCCATTTTGTTAATTTCCCAATTCTGTTTCATTGAATGTTCTCCATTAAAACATTTAATATTTACAAACACTGTCTCTATACGCAAAAATTAACTCTAAGGTATGTTAATGCGGACCAGTCCCACAAAAAAATTCAGAAAGGATAGAAATATGATAGATCTTCACGTACATTCCACCTGTTCCGACGGTACCTTTACCCCGGAAGAATTAGTTGATTATGCAATGCAAAAAGGCTTAACTGCCTTCGCTCTCACCGATCACGATACGGTAAACGGACTGGACCGGGCGATCCGATATGCAGATGGGCTGCGACAGGCCCAGGCGGCATCCCCAGTCATTTCCTCCCGTAACGATGCAGCTGCCCGCCTTCCGGTTTCTTCTGTTCCAGACTCTGACGTTCCCCGCGTGCCTGAGATCATTCCCGGTATTGAACTGTCTACGGAATATAAGGGCAAAGATATCCACATGGTTGGTCTTTTCATTGATTACCGCCAGCCGGAGTTTGCCCATTATTTAGAAGATTTCATTCGTTCCCGCGAGAACCGCAATGAAAAAATGTGTGCGCTTCTCAGAGAGCATGACATTGACATTACTTACGAGGCACTTCTGGCGGAATTCCCCGGTGCGGTTATCACCAGAGCTCATTTTGCAAGATATCTCCTCTCCCACGGCTATATCCAGAGCATGAAGGAAGCATTTGACCGCTACGTGGGCGATCACTGCCCCTGCTTTGTTCCAAGGGAAAAAGTAACGCCTGCCCAGGCTGTGGAACTGATCCTCGGTGCCGGCGGTGTACCTGTATTGGCGCACCCAATCCTCTATCACATGAGTGATGATCGTCTGGATACTCTCGTAGCGGAATTGAAAAAGATCGGTCTCGTGGGCATCGAAGCCATCTACAGCACCTACAATACCGCCGAGGAACGCCAGATCCGCGGACTTGCCTCCAAATACGACCTGAAGATCAGCGGCGGCTCCGACTTCCACGGCGCCAACAAGCCCAAGATCGACCTCGGAACCGGCTGGGGGAAGCTGTATGTACCGGATGAAGTATTAGAAAATCTACGCCCAGAAAAGAAATAAATTGAGAGTTAGTGAAATACCACCCGGATGACTTTGTTGTCTTCCTGGGTGGTATTTTTGTTTTGATGTTCCGATCTTTACTGCCTAAAATCCATTTTGTGCTTTATAAGCAGTAAATTTAATGCGATTTTCTTTTACAGCGACTGGTATTTACTGCCGGAATGGAAGCATCCTATCCGAAGCAGTAATTTTTAGAACGTTTTCATGGATTCTTCGATAAAAATACCGCTTGGTTTTCTAAAATCACTTTCCGGGCAGTAATATGTTTGTCCTACAACAGAGAGTTAGCGAAACAGCCGCGTAACCTTCTTTCTATTGCTTTGGTGAAAATCGCATCAAAATAGCAAAATCCGTACAAAAAAACTTCTAAATCAGGAATTTTTGTACGGAATATCTTCATTTTGCACGCTCAGCGAAAATAGCAGTTTTTTACATGGCAAAATCTCCTGTTTTTGTATTTTTTTAGCAGAAAATGGTGCTTTTAATACAAACAGATCTCCCCGGGTGGCAGATGGCATCTGCAATGATCCACGCTATTCATAAGATTGCCAGCAAAAGACTCTTCCAATCTTATTTCATATCGCGGCGTTCGCCGCATCACGGCAAAAATAAAAACCGTGATTTGTGAGCAAGCTCCCAATCACGGTTCTTATTTTGCCTATGCGCAACTATACTTTCGTAAACTTTCAATTTAGTTACCGCATTCTACACTGATCTTATTGAAGATTCCCATAATCTCTTCCGTGTTAATGCTCTTTTTCTCTTCGCCAGCCTTATCCAGGATAGCTTTTCCTTCATGCATCATGATCAGGCGGTTGCCGTACTCCACAGCATAGCGGAGGTTATGAGTGACCATAATGGTGGTCACTTTCTTCTCTTTCACGACCTGGTCGGTGAGTTCCATGATGATCTCCGCAGTCTTGGGATCCAACGCTGCGGTATGCTCATCCAGGATCAGGAAATCAATCGGTGTCATAGTCGCCATGAGCAGTGCCAGCGCCTGTCTCTGTCCTCCGGAGAGGGAACCGACCTGCACGCCCATCTTATCCTCCAGACCTAAATTCAGAGGTCGTAACATCTCACGATAAGTTTCCAGTTTTGCTTTATTTACACCACGTCCCAGATTATACGGCTTGCCCTTATTCTCCGCAATGGACATGTTCTCCAGGATCGTCATGCTGGGGCAGGTTCCCTTGGAGGGATCCTGATACACTCTGCCGATCCGGCGCTGACGGATATAATCCTTCTGTTTTGTAATATCTTCTCCGTGGATCAGTATCCTGCCGCTGTCCACCGCAATACTTCCGCAGATGATATTCAGCATGGAAGTCTTACCGGAACCGTTACTTCCTACGACAGATACGAATTCTCCGTCCTTTACGGTAAGATTGAAATCCTTGAACAGACACAGCTCGTTGACCGAGCCGGGATTGTAATTTTTATTGATATTGATAAGCTCTAGCATGCTTTCACCTTCTTTCTGTCCATGCTGATCACGAGAATGATCAGGAACAGGACTGCTGTGATCAGCTTGATGGCGTTGGGGCTGATGCCTGCGAACATGGCAACTGCCACACATGCCTTATACAAAATGGATCCTACCACTACGCTGCTGGTCACACGGAAGAATGTTACCTTCTTGAACAGGCTGGTGCCGATGATAACACTGGCAAGACCAATGACTACCGCACCGGTTCCGATAGAGATTTCAAAGCTTCTCTGCTGCTGTGCATAGATGCAGCCGCTTAAGGATACCAGGCCGTTGGCAATAGACAGACCCACGATCTTCACCAGTCCTTTGTCCACGCCGAGGCTGGTAACGATGGTATCATTGTCACCTACGGCACGAAGTAAAAATCCGGACTTGGTGCTCATGTACCAGTCTAACAGATATTTTGCTACCATGGTGATCAGGAAAATAATGATCACATTTTTGAAATTTACCAAAAAGCCCGGGGTAATACTGTTCACAAGGCTGTTGTTGAAAATATTTTCCTTGTCAAAAATAGCTACATAGCCGGAGCCTGCCACCCACAGATTGATGGTATACAGACCGGTCATCATGATGATACCGGAGAGCAGATCTCTCACTTTTAATTTCACATGGATCAGTCCGGTACAGATTCCCACCAGTGCTCCGCCGAGGAACGCAATGGGAAGCGTGAGGATCGCCGGTACACCGAAGCCGTTGATCAGACGCACAGTGATGGCAGCCCCAAAGGGGAAGCTGCCATCGACCGTAAGATCCGGAAAATCCAGTATTTTATAGGTAATGTAGACACCCAGTGCCAGGATGCCGTAGATCATTCCTTGTTCCAGTACGCTTAATAATAGTGCCATAAAAACCTCCTATTGTACCACGATCTCATCAAAGGACTGGTAAGCATCAGTCTTGTAGTTCTCAGGTAATTCCAGACCGATCTTCTCTGCTGCTGCGAAGTTCACATACAGGCTGGGCTCGGAGATCACTTCGAAGTTCAGTTCAGAAGCCTTTGCCTCTCCCTTCAGGACTCTTGCTGCCATCTTACCGGTCTGCTTGCCGAGTTCGATGTATTCCAGACCCATGGATGCCACGCAGCCTGCCTTAACCTGCTCTACTTCGGAACCAAATACGGGGATGCCTGCCTTGTCAGCCTCATCCAATACCGTCTGCAGTGCGCTTACTACGGTGTTGTCGGTCAGGTTGGTAATGCAGTCTACCTTGGATGCGATATCCGCTGCTGCCAGAGCTACCTCAGACATTGCGGTAACACCGCTGTCCACGATCTCGAATCCGTAGTTGCCTGCCAGAGCCTTGTACTCTGCGATGGTGCTGATGGAGTTTGCTTCGCTGGTGGTATAGATGATACCGATGGTCTTCGCTTCGGGAAGTACCTCACGGATCATTTTTAACTGTGCATCTACTGCTAACGCATCGGAAGTACCTGTGATGTTGCCTACGGGAGTACCGTCTTCATTGGCAAGACCTGCTTCCACAGGATCGGATACTGCGGTGTAGATCACGGGAATATCTGTATTCATTGTAGCATTATATGCTGCCATGGCGCAAGGAGTTGCGATGGCACAGATCATATCTACTTTCTTACTTACGAAATTGCTGGCGGTCATGGCGGAGGTTCCGTTGTCTGCCTGTGCATTGACATATTCAATCGTCAGGTTCTCGCCCTCTACGATGCCTTCCTCGGCAAGTCCCTGTAAAAATCCTTCCCGACAGTTATCCAAAGATCCGTGTACGGCGTACTGCATAATACCGATGGTGTAGTTATCCTTGCTTCCTGTGCTGCCGCATCCGGTGAGGGCACCCATTGCCATAACTGCGGTTAATACTGCTGCTAAAATTCTCTTCTTCATAATCTTATTCCTCTCTTTCTGCGTATCCACGCAATTGAAATTAGTTTGCTCATAAGATTACTGAACCCCGAATAAAAAAACCGCCCCAAATGTATATTCCTATACATTTGAGACGGTAATAAGCTCCTGCTCATCATCGTGGTGCCACTCAATTTGACAATTCCTTACGAATTATGTCCACTTTTCTCTGGATACTATCATATCCATCGGCTTGATAACGGGTCCGAATCCCGCTGACGCCTAAAACTGATCTGTTCTCGGGCCAGCCTCGGAAGTCCATTCGGCGAAAGTTCCTTTACCGTGATTCCACCACCCACGGCTCTCTGTAAAATTTCCTAAGGCTTACTACTCTTCCTCACAGGTTTGGTAAACTTATGAATGTTGTTTATGTGTCTAAGAATAATCTTTCTTTTCTGTTTTGTCAATACTATTTTTAGAAAATTTACTTGACGAAGTAACCCCATTCGCAAAAGAAAAGTTACATGACAGTGATTTGCGAATGGGGCTGAATAGTTACAAAAACAGTTTACATCGTCTCAGGCAGCGTGATCACCACCTTGAACAGGTCACCGTCCGTAACGATCTCCATATCGCCCTTCTGCAGCTCCGTCAGGCTCTTGGCAATGGACAGTCCCAGTCCGTTGCCCTCCATATGGCGGGATCTGTCCCCTCTGGTGAACCGCTCTTCCAGCTCCTCCGGTGACATCTCCAGCGGGTAGGCCGACATGTTCCGGAAAATGATGTTCGCATTCTGTCCGTCATGCTCTACATTCAGATAGACACGGCTTCCTGCCTGGGCATATTTGTAAATATTGTTTAACAGATTGTCGAACACTCTCCACAGATGTCTGCCGTCCGCCATGACCTTCACGGTCTCCTCCGGCTGTTTTACGATGGTCTCCAGCTTTTTTTCAGAAAAGCGCTGCTCGTATTCCCCCACCGCCTGTGACAGCAATACCGACACATCGCAGACCTCCGGATGGACCTCCAGATTGCCGGTGGTAGCTTTGGATGCCTCCAACAGATCATCCAGTAGCTTTTTCAACTTCTGGGACTGACGCAGCAGCACCTCGGCATACTCCGATATATGCTGTTCTCTCTCCTGTGCAGTCTCTGTATCGGCACCGTCTCCGGTATCCTTCGCATCACCGGACACTTCTTTTCCGATGAGATCCGCATAATTGATAATGGAAGTCAGCGGGGTCTTTATGTCATGGGACACATTCGTGATCAGCTCCGTCTTCAGATGTTCACTCTTCATCCGCTGCTCCACGGCTGCGGAAATCCCCTCGCCGATGCGGTTCAGGTTCTCTCCGTGCTCCCGGAAGGACAATACCATATGGGAGGTATCCAGCTTATAATTCAGATCTCCGTCCGCCAATGCTTCACTGCCCTCCTGCAGTTCTTTGCACATCAATGCCACAAAAGTAATCGCACCGCACAGAATAAATTTCTCTATGGCCCAGAAAAAGAGTAATACATCTGTATTATTATAAAACAGCATTAAACCGAAAAACTCTACCACGCAGACTGTAAGGCACAAAAGTGCTGTTCTCCATACCATAGGAATCCCGCGGATCAATTTCACAATACCGCGGAAAACTCTCTTGCAGAATCTTCCGAAGAACCGGAACACTCTATACAGGATCGTATTCTGCCACCATTTTCCCATTTTCAGGCGGATGGCCAGCTCCATGAAATACAAGGTACACCATATCACCTCTGCTGCAAACAGTACCACCAACACGATCAGATTGATCATATTTGACAGGTTCATACCGATCCATCCAAAAGCCAGGTACAGACCGGTAAAAGCTCCAACGGCAACGACCACTGTATACACATCCAGGTGGATCTCATGGATCGCACTGGGAGTAATACCCTCCCTGCCATTCTTATGTCCGGCACTGCACAGCAGGAAAATAAAGCATAATAATGCCAGTACCGTTCCCGCACAGCATACCACGGGGATCACATTTCGGTTATCATAAAGCTGCTCTGCCTGATGATAGATCAGGGCATATTCATCTTCCTTCGGCAGGCTGGAATTCACTGTCAGGGTAACCACAATACGCTTGTTACGCTCTGCTAATGCTTCCTCTGCAGCCTCTTCCTGCAGCCGTTCTGTCTCACTTAAGGCATCCTCGATCATCCATTTGGCATATTGTTCCGCCCGTTCAACCGGCACATAGGTCTCTCCACCTAAGGATACGCTGTCCCCCAGATCCAGATATTTCTCCAGATTACCGGAGGAAAGGGCTTCCTGCTCCGCTGCCGTCATGCTTTCCACATCAGACCCGGTATTGACAGATGGTTCAAGCTCCATGATATCAGAGCTTTCAGTGCTTCCATAACTTTCATAGCCATCATAGGCAGAGGAAGTTTCTGTGTTGATATAGGTGTTATCATTCCTATGCTGCACCTGGGACTCCAGCCGGTAAGTCAGATCATTTGTCTTGTCTACATAATCCTCGTTCTTCCATTCTCCCAGGAATTCATCCGTATCCAGATCGTAGCTCTCCACCTTTACCCAGATGTTCCGCTGCCTGCAATAAGCTTCCATGGTCTGCAAGCTCTCATTCTCATACCAGTCGCGTATCCGATACAGATCCTGATTGACCTGCCGGTACAACAGCTGATCATGGATAAACATCATTTTACCGGAGGAATACGCTCCACTATCTGCAAGCATGCAGGTACCATAGAGTCCCAACACCCCCACAATTGCGGCTGCGATCATCAGAACAAATGCCACGACCTTTGCCAATGTGCTGCCCAACAGACTGTTTCCCTGTGCCGGCGCATTCTTTTTTTTCTCGGCTTTTTCTCTTTTTTTCCGTTCCCTTTTATTCTCTGACAAAGCTGTTTCTACCATCGTACTCACTGTATTTTCCACCGGATTATCCACTCTGTCCTGTTCTGTGTTCCTGCTATTTCCTTCCTTGTTATCCATATTCCTGTCTCCTTACTTCCCAGAGCAGCTCCGCGCTCCTGCCTGCTCTTATCCCTGCTTCTCACACTTGTAGCCCTGTCCCCAGACCACCTTCAGATATCTGGGTTCCGCCGGGTTGATCTCTAACTTTTCCCGCAGATGCCGGATATGGACTGCCACGGTATTCTCGCTGCCAAGTGGCAGATCATTCCAGATCTTCGAATAAATCTCTCTCGGAGAAAATACCTGCCCCGGATTCTGCATCAGCAGCTTTAAAATATCATATTCCGTAGGAGTCAATGCTACCGGCTCGCCATCCAGCGTCACCCGTTTCTCCTTGTCATCCAGTTCAATCCCTCCGACTCTGATCACATCCGGCCGCACACTTCCGCCACCCAGCTGCATATAACGCCGCAGCTGTGATTTCACCCTGGCGGATACCTCGATGGGATTAAACGGCTTCGTGATATAGTCATCCGCTCCTACCGTAAGTCCCAGCACCTTGTCGGAATCCTCACCCTTGGCTGTCAGCAGGATCACCGGAACATTACTCTTCTCCCGGATCCTGATCATCGCCTGTATGCCGTCCAGCTTCGGCATCATAATATCCATCAGTACCAGATGCACCTCATTCGTGTCTACCAGATGTACGGCTTCCTCACCGTCAAAAGCCTCTAAAAAATGGTAATTGCTGTCATTCAAGTATATCTTTAACGCGTTTACGATATCCTTCTCATCATCACAGATCAATATATTGTACATACTCTCCCTCATTTCTGTGCCGGTGGCTGCAGCCCGGACACTTCCTGCGCAAGGAGCCCTTACGCTGACGGGCATCTGCTTTGTCCACAGATGTCCCGTTGATGAATTTATTGTAACAGATTAACGATTAATAAAAAACAGGAAAAACCTTTAAGACTTTATTAAGATGACTTTACATAAAACACCCTCTGCCATGCCCAGCAGGGCAAAGACAAAGGGTGTGGATAATACATGTTGAAAAGTAAACAGGGAACAGATCAGGTAGCCGGTCAGTCCCAGGAAAACAGCAAGGCACTCCGGGCTTTGGGATATCTTTTTTCGCAGATCCGTAAGGGTTGTGATAAAAATACCAATGTAGGCGGTCACGCCAAAGAATCCCTGTTCGACCAGCAGGGTCAGCCATTCGTTGTGGGCGTTGGAATAGATGTTGTTGTCCAAAAGACCTTTGTTGATCCAGTCCATGGCATCGCTGCCCCATTGATAGAGCATATGGTAATAGCTTCCGGGACCGGTGCCGAAGAATTTGTATAGCGCTCCTTCTTTTCCATAGGTTAGTAATGTGACCTTCCACAGGGCCAATCGCCCGTCGGCAGCCTCAGACACCATTTCATTTCCAACGATTCCTCCAAGAAGACATCCCAAAAGCACTCCCGAACATATCATCACCGCTCCGGCAACAACAACGATCCGGTATATTTTGCCGCTTTCCAGAAAATCTTTTTGCTGTTGCCTTTCGCGTATTCGCAGGATCAGGTACAACACCGCTTCCGCACCAAATACAATATACCATACCGTGGTAAAAAAGAGCCTCTTTTCGACATCCCCCGCTATCACCAGTCCGGTCAGATGCAACAACAAGAACAATCGGACCATAAATATCGAAAGCGGCAAAAGCATCAGAATCTCCAATGCCCTCAGCAGCCGGCTTCTCTGCCGCAGAGAAACAAGGAACAAAAGTAGGCTTAATCCACAGGCTGCCATTATAGCCGTGGTACTATTGGAGGTAATAGCCGATGCCAAAAAAAGAAAGCTTCCAAGCATCCCCAACACTCTGCCCTGTCGTTTTCCCATATAAGCAGCTGCCAGAGAGATACCTGCCGTCACACTGATATAGCCTGCATACCAGTTGTTGTTACCGATGGTGGACAACAGCTGGGTCCGGTTCCATTCTCCGTTTTCCATTCCGCGGAAAGTTCCCAGCACATCGATGTCCAGACGGTTCAACAGTCCGATCAGTGTCACGATTCCCGCTGTGATCCCGGCGATCCACCAGATACTTCTGCTGCCGTCATAATACCGGGATACCGCAAAATAGATCCCTACCAACAATCCCTGGGTCACTAGCCCCATATACCAGCCGGGATACCCTAAAAGGACATCCTCCCTGCAGGGACTGATTCCATAAGAAAAAATTGCAGACACCAGATACAACAGCATAAACACATCTGTTTTCTTCCACATCCGTTTTGTCTTCCGTTCTCCCCGGATCCCCTGCCACAGCACAGCCAGCACCACAAAAGCCCCCAGCACCAGCGTAGTATTCCGGAAAAACAAATATTTTGCATTTCCGATCATCACCAGCTTGTTCTGCATATACAGCGGTAAACCGGCAAAAAGAATCACCAGATACCCATAAACCAGCATACTCACGGTCTCTTTTGTATTTTGTTCCTGTTTCTTCATAGCTTACATTATCCTTCAGACTGAAAAACAAGGCACCCCTCATTGACTGAAGAGTGCCTTATATTTCCCGATTATTTTATTTCCTTACGGTTACTTATTTGCCGTAACGCATCTGCAGGTACAGAGGACCATACCATTCAATAGCATTGTCTTCTGCCTTACCGGCAGGGATGGTTACCGTATACTCATTGCCTTCGAAGGTGTACTCCAGCTCCAGAGCTACAGTCTGCTTCTTGTACAGAGCCTGCATGATATCGTTGGGCAGAGCATTGATGTTCTTGTCTCTGCTGATCTTGACGGTAGCACCGTCCTTGGCATTAGCGATCTCGCTTGCCACATTGTCACGATATCTTCCAAATGCGTTGTCAGTACCTTCTGCTGTTGCGGTATTATTAGCTTCTGCAATAGCAAAAGTGGAGAAGTGATTTACAGTAAAGGTCAAAGTGTTTGCGGAAGCATTGTAAATAGGCTTGATTTCTTCCAGTCCACCATTTACAAAGTGGAAAATCACTGCCTTATTACCATCTACACCTGCAGGAGTCTCAATGGTAACTGCTACAGGGATAGGCAGAGATTTTACTGAAGAAGGACCAGCCTTCAGGCTGATTTCTACATATACGGGAGTAGAAGTTACTGCGTATGTAGAAGAAGCAATCTCAGGCGTAGCCGCCGGTGCTTCTACACTCAGTGTTGTGTCAGGAGCAACAAATGCTGCACCAACAATGCCTACAGCCTTTACAGCGCCGGAGTTAGCAAGGGTAGTATCCTTAATTCCCTTTGCCTTTTTGTATGCTGCTTCGATAGCTGCAACATCATTAACAGTATCCTGTCCTGCATTCATTGCTTCCTTCAGATCCTGAGAACCGATCTTTGTCAAAGCAGCTGCCGCATTATCTGCAGATGCCGCATCAGTAATCTTGGATGTATCAATAGCATCTACCGCATTCTTTACCTCTTCTACCGGTTTGGTGCTCGGTGTAACCACCGTATTATTCTCACTTGCTACAGATACGGTAGACAGTGCACTGCTGCCGTAAGGAATTGCAAATACTGCGAATGCAATGGCTGCGGCAATGATTAATTTCTTTTTCATTATCTCATTCCTCCTAAGTATAATGTTATGGATTTTATTTTTACCGTTATTTAGTTTACACCCCCCCGTAATATTGTCAATACTGTTTTTCCATTTTTTCGCATTTTCCATGTGCAAAAAAGCATGCCCTTTCGCCCCTCAAAACGGGACTTACAGACATGCTTTTCTGCTTTTTTATTTATTTTTCTTGTTGGAATGCTGTTTTAATTCTTCCAGGGCTTCCTTGAATTTCTCAGAACTCATAGTAGGGTTGGAACGGATCATGTCACGCTGGAAGAAATCGCGTAGGCTGCTGACATTCTCTCTGTCTGCCACGCTTCTGGTGTACTTCTGCCGCAACTCGGCGACCTCGTTCTTCACGCTTTCCAGATACTGGTTGGGAGATTTCTGTGCGGAAGTGCGGAAGTTCTCCAGCTTGCCCTCAATGTTGGACTTCAGATCCTCCACTCTGGTGGTAATACTTGCAGTAATGTCTTCCTTCTTCTGTGCCAGGCTATCGCTGAAGCCTTCCTTACGATTCTCCAGATCCTCACTGGTCACAGCAATAATAACATCCAGCCGTTTCTGGATACGAAGCATATCTTCCTTGGCCTTCTCCATTTTCTCCAGTATGTCCCGCAGATCCAGGGCTGCCTTGAAGGACAACGCGAAATCCGCACCGATCAGCGCCGTCAGCACCAGTGTCACCGGAGTGAGGATGCTGTCCGGAATGGACAACACCAGATGTTCAATGGGCTTATGGATAAACTCCGTCATCAGGATCGTCAGACCCCCCCATGCCAGCGAGGACCCCAGGCAGATATGTCCCTGGAAATTGAACTTATTCTTGGAATAGTCCCAGTATCTGACTTTAAATAATGCCTCCATGGTCACGCCTGTGACATACTCCAGCACCGTGGCCCCGATACATCCGGCGATGTAGACCATCACCAGATTATCCTGGAACGGCATGGACACCACTAACATCATGATGGCGCCGCTGCCGTACAGCGGCAGGAACGGTCCGCGCATGAACCCCCTATTAACTAATTTCCTGCTCTTTATGGATACATATGTGGATTCAAAACACCAACCGAAAAAGCAGTAAAAATAAAAGAAAAATAACCATTGAATCGCAGTATAATGATACACTGTTTAACCTCCTTCTGTTCTTCCGGAAATACTTCCCTACGGATATACCTCCGCCTCTATGGCAAGCTTCCCCTTCCTCGTGGTATGGGGTTCACCGCTTATGCAGAATTTACCGTAGCCTCTGGCATTTACCACATCCCCCGCCTCCAGGGGCTTGGAATTATTTTCACACAGCCTGCCGTTCACATATACCTTTCCCGCCCGGAACAGCTCCAGACAGTCGCTTCTGGATTTATTATATACCTTGGCAATGACAGCATCAACACGTGGGCTTGCCACCTGAATGACCTGTCGCACCGGTTCTTCCTGCGGTACTTCTGCCGCCGCATCCACCACCTCACACTTCACGTGGGTGTGGCGGATCTGCTCCAGATTATCACAGATAAATTCCGCAATGGTATCCTGACAGAACAAAAAAGCTTCGCCCTCTCCCGGCAGAATATCGCCGATGGTGCTGCGTTCAATACCAAGATTCATCAGTGCCCCCAGATAATCCCTGTGGGACAGCTTGTCTGCAAATTTCGCGGATAGAGGTCTGATCCGGATACAGCAGATAGGAAAGGGCTGTTCATAGCCCAGCTCCGCCTCACTGCCGAAGCGAAGGATCTTCCGCTCTGCCTCTTCCCTGCCGCCGTATAAGGTGATCCCTGCGAACTTCACTTCCCGTTCCACCTGCCACAGGGCATCCTGTTCCGCCAGTCCTAAGAATCCGGTAAAGGTGTACTGGTTCTGGTTGTAGGATTTATCTGCCAGTTCACGGATCCGGTTTTTCAGCTGTTGTATTTCTTTTTCATTTTCCACGGACATTCCCGTACACCCTTCCTGCTGTTCTTACTTTGCTTTTGCAAATGTTACCCTGTTCACATTATCCCAGTGCCACATCCAACATCATCATCAATGCAAAACCAATCGCAAAGGCAATGGTTCCCAGGTTGGAATGCTCTCCCTCACTGGCTTCCGGAATGAGTTCCTCCACGACCACATAGATCATGGCACCTGCGGCAAATGCCAGCATATACGGAAGGATCGGTGTCACAATGCTTGCCAGTGCAATGGCAAGTATTGCGCCCACCGGTTCCACCGCTCCGGACAACACGCCCAGCGCGAAGGATCTGCTCCGCTTGTTACCCTCACTGCGAAGGGGCAGGGAGATGATCGCTCCCTCCGGGAAATTCTGAATGGCAATACCGATAGCCAGCGTCAGGGCGCCTGCCATGGTAACCGTTCCGTCACCACTCAGCACGCCGGCAAAAATAGCACCACAAGCCGCACCCTCGGGGAAATTATGAATGGTCACGGCTAACATCAGCATAGCCGTACGGTTCAGGCTGCTCTTATGTCCCTCCGGAGCCTCACTGCCCACATGCAGATGGGGCACCAGACTATCGATGAACAACAAAAAAACAATACCGATCAAAAAGCCGGTCATTGCGGGAAGAAATGCAAGCTTTCCCATCTCTTCACACATATCCATGGCAGGTATCAGTAAAGACCACACCGAAGCTGCCACCATGACACCGGCAGCGAATCCGGTAAATATTCTCTGTATATTGCCGCCAATCTGCTTTTTCAGGAAAAAGACGCAGGCTGCCCCTGCAGTCGTCCCCAGAAAAGGAATCAGAAGACCGGCTACAATGCTCATACTCATGAAACACTCTCCTTTCTCATAGTATCTTATGTAACTTTTGCACTTTTCGTATCTTGTCTGTCACGATAAGCTTTCTACATGCTCTGCCTTACACCCCGGCATCTAAAACCCGGCCAGATCATTCCCCATGACAGCATACATCAGGAAATTCACACCACACACCAGATGGTAGAAAAATACCGCGATCTCTCCGATCACGAAGATCACTTTCCAGCTCTTCCACCATTCCCGGATATTTTTCACCATAACGATCAGTGTCATCAGGAATACGAAAAACATGCCGTGCATATATCCCCAGGAAAAGTTCGCATGCATCATGCGGAAGCCCTTTTCATAGAAGACTAAGAACATCAAAGCCGCTGCAAGGTAATTGAACCATGCAAACCAGTAATACCTGTTCTCCTTTATACTTTTCAGATCGAACAATAGATTCAGGAAAAGAACACCAATAGGCAATGCCATTCCCATAATAATACTTAAGGGAATGCTCTTAGAATAATTGCTCCATACTTTGGCAAAACCGATGGCGATCCCGGTCTCCTCCCCCATGGCATTCGTCCCGGTAAAGATTCCGGAGAACTGATATAACAGGGCTATCCCCGTGGGTATCATGGTCACGCACAGACGAAACGTATTGCGAAAGCTTTTTCCGCGGCTTACGATCAGCTGCACCAGCAGGATCAGACCGATCAGAGGCACCACCACCATAGTGAAGCTCGGTTTGGTCATGGTCGTCAGCAGGAGGCTGACTGCAAACAGCGTACAGTTCTTCCACTGAAAATCCCTCTGATATTCCGACAATACCTTTACCGTCTCAAAAAAGCAGATAATCGCAAAGGGTCTGGTTGCCAGGTAAGTGGCATTCCAGAAAGGATTCGGTGTATAAATGCCCATGCAGCGATATGCATAATCAAAGCCGAAAAATGCCGTATTCTTGGGCGAATACAGATTCGACAGCAGAAACAGTGCAAACACAAGCAGTGTCACCACAATATCGGTCATGACCTGCTTTTTATGTGACAAAGTTTCATAATGACTGTTTTTACGGATCTCACGGTTCATATAGTACTTCGTGATGATCACTGCTGCCAGGTTAAAAAGCGCCGTGGTGACCGCCATTGCTGCCTTCGCTCCGATCAGCCATGCGGAAAGTCTGGCAGTCCAGAACAGGATCGGATAGGGGAATTCATAATTCCCCGCAATGCCCGCCACTTTATTCACATAGTCCGGCATATCTGACTGGAATCCCGGCACCTGATAGCATTCCATCCAGAACAGATATAACATGACCCCGGTATACAAAAACAGCAGGAAAAGAAATGTCACTTTTCCTGCTGTTGTCTCCCGCAGGTCGCTCTTTATGGGATTCTTTTTCATAGAGCTGATCCTTTCTAATTAAAACTGATCACGGGATCCTTGGGAGCCTTTGCCTTCTCCACGCTGATGGCATGAAGTACGGGACCCTCTCCCTTATAGTCTGCAAAGTATTCTTTGGCAACCTTTGCTGTCACCTTGACCCATTCCTTCTGCTTCAGGTCTTTTGTGCCCGCATACTCGCAGGCATAACCTAAGAATGCCATATCCTCGGCACAGCAGGTCATTGCCATGCGTCCCGGTACGAAATAACCGTCGGGATATTCCTCGGGCTTTAATACCATGGCAAGGAACTGGATATTTTTACCCACGTAACGCTCCAGGTGATCCATGGAATCCAGATACCAGATGCCGTAGCCCTGGTTGTCCAGTACGATGGGATCCTGACTCAGATCGTAGGGCAGATCCTCCTCGAAGATCTCGTCGATCTCACCGTTGGAGTCCTCGAAGATCACATCTGCGGCAGGATTGACTGCCTTGATGTTACGCTTGTATACATTCAGATCCTGGATGCCGTCGCAACGGTTGAAAATGATCATCTCAGACTTACGGATCATCTCTGCCAACAGAGACTTCATGTTGGTATAGTACATGGGGAAGGTGGAGCCGTCGATGGTCGTGATCTGCTGTTCCACTTTCCAGTACCAGGGAAGCTTCATATTCTTGAAGTTCCACATGCCGTTATACTCGATAATGATACGGGCGGGCTTATACTGCTTCTCCAGTTCGATCAGATGATTCGGATTGAACTCCTCTTCCTCTTCGATCAGCACCACGTCCGTACGGCTTTTTTTAAGAAGTGCGGGATCGTACTCATTCTCGCCCTCTTCGCAGAGGATGAGCAGGGTCCTGCCCTTGATCTGGAAATACGGCTGTCCTAATGTAAATGTGATAAATTCTGTCTTACCGCTCTCCAGAAAACCATTTATGATATAGACCGGTTTTGTCATAATTCATACCTTTCTCTATTTATCCTACTGTTCCTGCTGCATACAAAATATGTCCTGCCAACTTACTTGCGGAACAATTCTGCCAGCTTGTCCTCGTCCAGTTTGGAACCGATGACACAGATCTTGCCGGTGACTTCCGGCTTACCGCTTCTGATGTCATGTTCTTCGGGAACATAATCGTAATATACCCAGGTTCCGTCGGGAGCAGGTACCATACCCTTAGCACGCAGGATAGCACCGTACTCTCCGCTGTCCAGAGCGGTAAGGATCTTCTCGATGTCCTCTGCGCTGTAAGTGTTGGGTGTCTCGATACCCCAGCTGGTGAACACTTCATCTGCGTGATGGTGATGATGGTGGTCATGGTCATGACAACCGCAAGTGCAATTCTCGTCATGTTCATGATGATGCTCATGGTCATAGTCTTCGTCATGATCGTGATGATGGTGATGCTCATGCTCGTCCCCATCATGGTCATGATGGTGGTGATGTTCGTGCTCGTCCTCATCATCGTCGTGATGATGTCCGCAGCAGCACTCGTGATCATGGTCATCATGATCATGGTCGTGATGATGATGTTCGTGGTCATGATCGTGACCGCAGCACTCGTCCTCATCGTGATCGTCATGGATGTGCTCTAACATTTCCTTCATCATATCTTCCAGCTTGTCAGCACCTTCGATGGTCCCTAGTACTTCCTTGCCGTCCAACTGCGCTAACGGTGTGGTGATGATGGTTGCCTTGTCATTATGCTCACGGATCATCTCCACGCAGGCATTCAGCTTTGCCTGGTCAACCTTATCGGTTCTGCTTAAGATAATGGTCCCGGCATATTCGATCTGATTGCTGAAGAATTCGCCGAAGTTCTTCATATACATCTTGCACTTGGATGCATCTACCACTGCTACTGCACTATTGATCTCCACATCCAGATCACCTGCCACATTCTCCACAGCCTTCAGGACATCGGACAGCTTGCCGACACCGGAGGGCTCGATCAGGATTCGCTCGGGAGCATAGGTGCTGATGACTTCCTTCAGGGAAGTACCGAAATCGCCTACCAGAGAGCAGCAGATACAACCGGAGTTCATCTCCTTGATCTCGATACCGGATTCTTTTAAAAATCCGCCGTCGATACCGATCTCACCGAATTCATTTTCGATCAGAACGGTCTTGCTGCCGTCCAATGCTTCCTTTAATAACTTTTTGATCAGGGTGGTCTTGCCGGCACCCAGGAAACCGGATACTACATCTATTTTCGTCATTGTATTTTCCTCCAATCTGGGTTTAAAACCCATCTTTTTTATTTTCTATCATATTTCACGGATTGTCAAGTCCTGCCCGCTCGCTCTCAATGATACTGTAAGGAACCACAGCCACTTTTCCTTCTTCATCCGCGCCGCACAGGATCCCTAAGAATACTCCGTCCTCCGTGAAGGCACCTCCGCCCGACATTCCGGGCTCCGGCAGTCCCTGCAGAAGAAGCATATACTGTTCGAAGTCTTCCACATAGATCCATGGATTTACTACAAACGCATAAATCGGTTTGGTATTGTCCCCGCCGTACATCCATACATCCTCATAGACCTCCAGCTGATCAAAACGTTCTCTGTCGGTAGCAACGGTTGGATACTCTCCATCCGGATCCAGTTCCTTCTTATCTACCCGCAGAAAAGCAAGATCACTGTTTACCGCTATTGCACGCAGTGCAGCCCGGGCCTGTGTATCATCCGGAAAAGTCACCAGGATCTCTCCGGTATTCTGGTCCAGCACATGTCCCGCCGTCAGGATCAGAACAGATTCCTCGTCTGCGTCGTAGATGACCCCGCTTCCATAGAGATCTCCAGCCTGAACTTTTACGATGGATCGCATAATCCGCAGGTCGGTCTCCGTCAGTTCCTGCGGAATCTCGTCCGGCATTTCTATCCCGGAGAGATCCGGCAGGATTTCTTCTGTACCGGAAGGAACTTCCGTATCCGTCACAGTATTCTGTTGTGGTGCTGCGCCGCATCCGGTAAATACCAGAACGCAACACAAAATAATGATTATTTTTCTCATATATCCTTCCTGTAAATAAAAGACGGACCGCATCCCGCAGTCCGCATTTTTCTCGAAAAGTGTAAGCAAAATATAAGCCGAGTTCTGTATATGACGATCATCTATCTAGTACGACTGTCACCAGCCGCATCAAGCGACCTACCTGAAAACAGACCGGGCCGGTCTATTGTTCTCTGTTTGGTCTTGCTTCGGATGGGGTTTACATGGCTCCGTCTGTTACCAGCCGGACGGTAGTCTCTTACACTGCCTTTCCACCCTTACCGGCATAAAGCCGGCGGTATATCTCTGTTGCACTAGCCTTGGAGTCACCTCCACCAGACGTTATCTGGCATCCTGCCCTGTGAAGCCCGGACTTTCCTCACCTGCATAAAGCAGCCGCGATCGTCTATCTTACTTACACCTGTTCGATTATAGCTGTTCTACTATGAAAAAGTCAAGGGGGATTCGTGTAAATCCCCGTGTAAACTATTCAGAACCACATTCGCAAAACCGCATCTCACGATGCTTACTTTTTGCTCATGTGGTTACTTCGTCATATCGAATCGGGCATATTCTTACGAATGCGAGCATTCGACGTATATGTCCGATTCGCAAGACTCTGAATAGTTTACACGTTGAAGCAGCTACCTCCCACAAATTCTCTGCACAGAGAATTGTTGGGAAGGCTTTCACTGGTCACACCCAGGAAATATTCCAGGAACTTCAGAAGTCTCTTGGCCTCGTAATATTCCGGTTCGCCCTTGTCGATCTGGAACAGCAGCGGCTCTGCGAACTGCTTCAATACCGCCAGTTCATAGATCAATACGGAATTGAACATCGCATCCGCATCCTCCTGAAACGGGAAAATATTCTGCTCCTCGCCCCGGCGGACAGATCCCCACATGTCAATCGTCTGTCTGGCTCCTGCGCCTCTGGTTCTGGCATCCCTTATCATACGACGCAGCAGTCTGCCGTCCGTAGTGGGAATCCGGTTATGTTCATCAATATTGATATTGGTCAGGGCGCTGATATATATCTTATATTTGCTTTCCTCGGGAAGTGCATAGGAGGTCTTCTCATTCAGTCCGTGGATTCCTTCAATGACCAGGATATCATCCTTTCCCAGCTGTTTGAAATTGCCCTTATATTCCCGCTTTCCGGTCTTGAAGTTAAAGGAAGGCAGCTCCACACGCTCACCGGCTAACAATCTGCACATGTCGTCATTGAACTGCTTTACATCAATCGCTTCCAGACATTCGAAATTGTAATCACCGTTCTCATCCCTTGGTGTGAATTCTCTGTTCACGAAATAGTCATCCAGTGCAATGGGGTGTGGTGTTTTCCCCAGGGTCTTCAACTGAATGGATAATCTGTGGGAAAAACTGGTCTTACCGGAAGAAGAAGGTCCGGCGATCATGACAAATTTCACACCGCCCCTGTCTACGATGCTTTTGGCGATCTCGCCGATCTTACGCTCCTGCTGCGCTTCCTGTACCAGGATCAGTTCACTCAGCGACCCACGGCAGATCTGATCATTCAGATCACCCACAGTCTCAATACCGATCTCCTTCCCCCATTCCTCAGATTCTTTCAACGTCCGGAATAACAGCTTTCTCTCTTGAAACGGCTTAACATGCGTGGGATCTTTTTTATCCGGCAGCAACAGCATAAATCCATCCTCATACGCTATGACGTCGAACCACTTTACATAGCCGGCATTGGGCAGCATGTAGCCGTAATAATAATCGTAATAACCGTCCATTTCATAAATATTTACGAAGGATCCTCTGCGGTAACGGAACAGCTTTTCCTTATCCTTCATCCCCTCTCTTCGAAACAGTTCCATGGCATTATCCAGGGAATAAGATTTCTTCAGAAAAGGTGTCTTTGCCTCCACCAGCTCCCGCATCCGGTTACGGATCTTTGCAGCATTTTCTTCTGTCGCATTGATCTTCCCTTTGGGAGAGATGTAGGAGCCGTTCCCGATAGCAAACTCTACACGACAATTCTGTACCGTTTCTCTTCCGAACACATCAAATACTGCTTTCAAAAAAAGCATGGTGGCAGAGCGGACGTAGGTCTTATTCCCCACGTCGTCTTTCAATGTAAAAAAAGTGATCTCACAATCTCTCGTCAGCTTTTTGAACAGTTCTCTGATCTTGCCGTCTCTTGCTGCCAATGCGATCAGATTGTCATACTCCTTCTGGTAATCATTGGCTACATCTTCGTAGGTAGCCCCCTGGGGATATTGTCTCTCTTCACCGTTTATCTTCACTGTGATCATTTTTCTCACCCTGTCCTTTTGTAATCTCCTTTTGCAGGTATTATTGTCTAAATGCAATCCGGTTCCTTACCATTATCGTACCACTCCAGTGCCCGGGTAAGCAGCGCAGTCTCCTCTGCGATCTCCTGCCTGCGCCGCATCGTTTTGGGATTCGCTGCATCTGCTTCCTGCTCCAGCCGCTTCGCGATCTTCCTATGTTCCGCAAGCTGCCATTCTACATAATTCAAAAGCAGCGGACACTTACGGTACAACAGTATCGGACCAAGCTGTCCGGTCAGTCCGGATGCAGCGTCATCCGCTTTCCAGGACTCTCGCACCTGTGCTCTCACCGCATCCTCCGACATCTCGCCCAGCCAGCGCACCTTCATCATAAAATAATATTTTCCTTCTTCGTAGATGATATTCTCATCCATCAGAAGATATCCCTCTTCCATCAGGAATGTCCGAAAATGTGGGATCTCCGACTGGGGCTGTAAGATCAGTTCCCGAAACCCTTTCGCCTGTTCTCTTCCTTCGGTAAGAATCTTCTCCATGAGAGGCCCACCCATGCCGGCGCAGATCATCCCGGCAGCCTCTCCGGTCTTCAGGCTGTGCAGACCGTCAGAAAGTCTTGTCTCTATCCTGTCCTCCAGTCCGTACTCCCTGATATGCTCTCTGGCATGTTCTAACGGTCCGGACCTTACATCCATGGCGATCACTCTCGGGGAAATGCCCTTCTGCACCAGATAGACAGATACAAAACCATGGTCACACCCCACATCTGTTATCACAGTGCCGGGAGTGACCATGTCTGTTAATGCCTGCATTCGATTAGATAATATGATCTCCGCCATTAATCCAGATAATCCTTCAGCTTGCGGCTGCGGCTGGGATGACGCAGTTTACGCAATGCCTTGGCCTCGATCTGACGAATACGTTCACGGGTAACGTTAAATTCCTTACCTACTTCTTCCAACGTACGTGCGCGTCCGTCATCCAGTCCGAAACGAAGACGCAGTACCTTCTGCTCTCTCTCTGTCAGAGTACCCAGTACTTCCACTAGCTGTTCCTTCAGTAACGTAAACGCTGCCGCATCGGAAGGCACCGGTACATTATCATCCTGGATGAAATCGCCCAGGTGGCTGTCTTCCTCTTCACCGATAGGTGTCTCTAAGGATACCGGCTCCTGGCTGATCTTTAAGATCTCACGCACTCTGTCTACCGGCATATTCATCTCCGCTGCGATCTCTTCGGGGGTCGGTTCTCTTCCCAACTCCTGCAGCAGCTGTCTGCTCACGCGGATCAGTTTGTTGATCGTCTCCACCATGTGCACGGGAATACGGATGGTTCTCGCCTGATCTGCGATCGCTCTGGTGATTGCCTGACGGATCCACCAGGTTGCATAGGTAGAGAACTTATATCCCTTACGGTAATCGAATTTTTCCACTGCCTTGATCAGCCCCAGGTTACCTTCCTGGATCAGATCCAGGAACAACATTCCACGGCCCACATATCTTTTGGCAATGCTGACCACCAGACGTAAGTTAGCCTCTGCCAGGCGCTTTTTTGCCTCCTGGTCACCCTCTTCCATCCGCTGTGCCAGTTCGATCTCTTCCTCCGCACTTAACAGGGGAACTTTACCGATCTCTTTCAGATACATACGTACGGGATCTTCGATGCTGACACCTTCCGGTACGGACAAGTCGATATTTTCCACATCCACTTCATCCTCATCGGTCAGAATGATCTCCTCATCGTCCACATCATCGTCATCGGTAATACGCAATACATCCACGTTATTCTGGTCCAGATATTCCAGAACCTTCTCCATCTGTTCCTCTTCCAGAGGCATGTCCCCGAAGAAGTCACTGATTTCCTGATACTCCAGCACATTCTTTTTCTTTTTCGCCATATTCAGGAGTTCTTTTACCTTCTCCGCAAATTTTGCCTGTGTGTTTTCATCCATTTTCGTGGTTCCATCCTTTCATTGCCATTATTTATAGCCATATTTCGTATCTTTTATAACTATTCGAAAGCCTAAATCCCATTATTCCAGGGAAATATGCGTCCTTTGTAATTCTTCCAGGGCTTTTTTTCCTTCTACCGCCTGTTTCACGGCATTGACATCCGTCCCCAGCTTTGCCATATAGTATTGATAGCTGTTTTTCTTCACTGCCAGCAGAATATCATGGAAAGCTCTCTCCCTCTCCTGGCGGGTGGACAGCTCGGGGAGCGTGGTATGGAACAGCTCCGCAGCCTCCCTCTGTTCTTCCTCATCTTCAAACATACTGATGATCCCTGCAGGCTGGAACTGATCTCTGTCCAGTTCATCGAATAGCCTCTCCGCTACTTTCCGGTACAGTTCCTCGGTGAAATCCTCCGGGGAAATATATTTCCTTACGATCCGGTACAGGGACGGATCATCGCTGATCCAGGTGATCAGAAGTCGTTGGGACCTGCGCCCATTCTCGGCGGGATCCTTTTTCTGTACACCGCTTCTCGGTCGTTCCAAAGGTCTTGCCAGTCCCGTCTGCGACGCAATCCCAACTACCATTTTGCGCAGATCGTCCGGACGGATCATATATTTTTCCGCAATTGCCTGCAGATAATTTTCTCTTTCCAGATCTTCCGAGAATTCACACAGCTTCTGTGCAATCTCCCGGTGGAACTTTGTCCTCTGCTCCGGATCGCTCTGATCATACTGTTCGCTTAAGATACGGATCTCAAAATAAAAGCTGTTCTCCGCCTGATCGATCCGTTCCTGAAAAGCTTCTTTTCCGAGATTCTTGATGAATTCATCCGGGTCTTTATACGGTCGCATATTGATGACCTTGCCGGTAAGTCCGGCCTCTCTCAGGATCCCGATCCCCCGCAGTGCTGCTTTCGTTCCGGCACCGTCGCTATCGTATGCGAGGAGAATATTCTCCGCATAGCGGTGCAGGAGATTCGCCTGCTCTACCGTAAATGCCGTTCCCAGAGATGCCACCGCCTGTGTGAATCCTGCCTGGTGCATGGCAATGACATCCATATATCCCTCGCACAGGATAATGTTGCCCGTCCTGGCGGTCCTTGCGAAATTCAGTCCGTAGAGGTTACGTCTCTTATCGAAGATCATGGTCTCCGGGGAATTCAGGTACTTCGGCTCGCCGTCTCCCATGACCCTGCCTCCGAAGCCGATCACCCGGTGGTTAATATCCTGTATCGGGAACATCACCCGGTTCCAAAACTGACTTCTGAGTCCTCTCTGTTCCGAGAACATCGCAAGTCCGGAATCTTTGATCTCTTCATCGGTAAAGCCTTTTTTACGCAGATACTGGACTACCTGCTCGCCGTTTTTCCCGGCGTAGCCCAGTCCGAAATGATGCATAGTCTCGTCGGTCAGCTTTCGTTCCGTCAGATAACGCATTCCCACTTCTCCGTGAGGACTGCGCAGCATATAATAAAAATATCTGGCTGCCTCCTTATTGACCTCCAGCAGCCGCATCCGCTTGCCGGCCTTTTTCTTCTGTTCCGGTGTCTCTTCCACTTCCGGCAGTTTCACTCCCGCACGATCTGCCAGGATCTTGACTGCCTCCGGAAAAGTATCGTTTTCATACTTCATAAGAAATGTATATACATTTCCGCTGGCATGGCATCCGAAGCAGTAATACATCTGCTTATTCGAAGACACCGAAAAAGAAGGTGTTTTCTCATTATGAAAAGGACAGCAGCCCCAATAGTTGCTTCCTTTTTTTTTCAATGTCACATAACCGGAAATAACATCCACGATGTCATTCCTGGCTCTGACTTCTTCTACCAGTTCTTCAGGGTAATACACTCTTTTTACTCCGTTTTATTGTAATACACTATCGCTGCCAGGATTTCGGTATGTAGATGTCTTCATAGACCGCTATGGCAAAGCGGTCCGTCATGGCTCCCACATAGTCACAGACTACCTTCTCTCTCGGCTCTCCGACAGAGAGGAGATTCAGGTATTCCTCCGGCAGATCATCCAGATGTTTCAGGAAATGTTGATATAACGTCTCCATCAGCATCTCCGCCTTTCCCTCTTCACTTTTGGCGATGGGATTTTTATAGACTCTCTCAAACATGAACTGTCGGATCTTCGTCATGGCTTCCGCCACCGGTTCCGACATCAGGATATCATCCTTGTCCATACTGTTGGTTACAATATCATGAATAAAGTGATCCAGTCTCTCAGTGGGGCTGCTGCCGATCACTTCACAGATCTCCTTCGGGACATCTGCCTCCGTGAGAATTCCTCCCCGGATGGCATCATCCATATCATGATGAATATAGGCGATCTTATCGGAAAGTCTGACGATCTTGCCTTCCAATGTATGAGGCTTGCCAATGGTCTGATGGTTCCGGATACCGTCACGTACTTCATACGTCAGATTCAGTCCCTTACCGTCCTTTTCCAGAATATCCACGGTACGGACACTCTGCTCTGCATGCTCGAATCCAAACGGACAGACTCTGTTCAGAGCCCGCTCTCCCGCATGTCCGAACGGTGTATGTCCCAGATCATGCCCCAGTGCAATTGCCTCCACCAGATCCTCGTTCAGCTTCAGAGCCTTTGCTATGGTTCTGGCTGTCTGGGATACCTCCAGTGTATGTGTCAGTCTGGTCCGATAGTGGTCTCCCTCCGGTGTCAGAAACACCTGTGTTTTATCCTTCAGTCTGCGGAATGCCTTACAGTGGATAATACGGTCTCTGTCCCGTTGAAATACCGGCCGGATATCACACTGTTCCTCAGGCTTCAGCCGTCCCTTTGAATTTACACTCAGGGATGCGTACGGACTTAAATAATCCTGTTCCCATTGTTCCAAGCTTTCTCTGATCGTCATAGTTCCTCCTGCCCCTACTTCTAATATTCTGTGCCTGTCCGAAAAATCCTTTTCCCGGGTTCAAAATTTTTAACTAAATTTTGAACCCGGCTATCTGCACACAGAATAAATGAATTCCGCACTTTTATCCATGGCCTCATTGGCCCTTTTGAAGGGTGACATCTGAAAGACATGCCACATCCCGGGGAAACGATCCATATGAGCGGACACGCCGGCCTTGATCAGGTTCTTGTAGAGCCGCAGAGAATCGTCTAATAATATCTCATTCTCTCCAACCTGAATGTAGACGGGCGGGAATCCGCGGAAATCGCCATACAGCGGAGAAATATAAGGATCCGTCAGGTCTCTGTCGGGAGCATAGGCTTTCGTCATGCGGTCAATGTATTCTCTGTCCAGTACAGGATCCACTTCCGCCTTGGTCTGGAACGTCTTGCCTTCGCCGGTGAGATCCGTCCAGGGGGACATCAGTACGATACCTCTCGGAAGCAGACGCTCCTGCTCCTTTAATTTCAGCACCAGGGACAGTGCCAGATTACCGCCGGCAGAATCTCCTGTAACGATGACGTCTCTCGCTCCGTAGCCCAAAAGCATCAGATAATTCCAGGCCTTCATGGCATCCTCCGTGGCTGCCGGGTAAGGATGCTCCGGAGCCAGCCGGTAGTCAAAGCACAACACATCCATAGAAGTGCCCGATGCCAGTTTGGAGGTCAGAGTTCTGGCATAGATGCTGCTGCCGGTGGAATATCCTCCTCCATGACAATGCAGGATCACATACTTTTTCATATGTGCACGATTCACGCTGACCCATTCCGCATCCATTCCCTCAATATCCACCGGGCGGTATTGAATCTCCTTACTGTTCCCCAACAGTTCTCCGATATGATCCTGGGATTGTCTGTGCTTTTCCAGATCCGGGTTTTCCACCAGTCCATGTGCCCTGCGGATCAGCTGCATTAGATTCTGATTATTCTTTTCACTGTTTTTTCCTACCAGTGCCATAAATTCCTCCTGTTAAAAATGAAGCCGTCTGCGTACTGCATTGCGCAGTCTTCTCCGGGACAAAAGTGTCGCGATCGTAATGTCCACGATCACACAGATCGTCAGCACGATCGCCGACCACCGAAGTTCAATGCCAAGTCCCAGGAAACGGTCGATAAGAATTTCCAGTCCCACACACAATACTGCTACTCCGGAGATCAGGTATAGAGCTCCCGTAAGGAATGACATCGGAAGCTTACGGATACAAAAAATCACCGCTTCTACCACCGCTATGACAAGCAGCACCACCGGAATGCCCAATCCATAAAACCAGCCACTCTGTCCCGTCAGATAGGTCAGCAGATACAGATACACGATCACCGCCACACCGTCTAACAGAATCGACAGATAAACAGGCTGTCTCGTATAGATGACTACAGGGATCATGATCACCCACAATACCAGGAAGACTCCGATCACCGCAAGGGACCAGAGACTGCTCCGGAATACAAGTACGTTCAAAAGTCCGCAGGTCACTGCCGTTGCCAGTACGATCACAGTCAGCAGTACCCCCAGATCTTTTCTTTTTACTACTTCCACCTGACCTTTTTCCTTCGGAAAAGGAGACGGCTGCGTAGACGGTTCCGGTGCTTTCGGATTATAGACCGGAGTATCGCACAGCGGGCACTTTGTTGCCGAAGCATCCAGTTCCACACCACAATTCACACAATATGACATAATTGCTTCCTTTCTCTCTGTCAAAGCGATTTATCGATTACTTTCTATTTTTACATGAATGCCATCCTGTACCAGCTTGCGGAAAAACAGCCGCTCTACATCGGTCTCTGCAATACTGCTGGCAAAATTGATCGTCAGAATATCCTCAAAACTGGCAATGGCACAGTTCGTTCTCGTGGAAAAAGGCTGTCCCATATAAATATCAAACCGTTCAATATATGGCTTCATAGTCTCCGGGACCTTCAGAGCTCCCATGTTGGTCAGGCCTGCCGAAGAATTCTTATCCTGAATCTTGGTATAGAACTGGCGGACCACCAGATCTTTAATAAACAGCGGCACAATACGGATGAAAGGATTCCTCTGGGTCTCCGCGTTCGTAGTGATATCGCCCCGCAGCAACTTTTCATTCAGATAATAGCGCATGTAGTTATGCACCTGTGTCACAATTTCTTCGAAAGTGTACTCTCCCAGTCTGGGGTCGATCCCCGGGTAGATCATGGTGATAAAATTCCTCAGGGTCCTGGATGGGAAAAAGCGGCGCAGGTTCACCGGCATGGCAATTTTTACCGGTCGGAGCTTCAAATGCCATTCACTCTCCTGCTTCTGCATCAGGGCATAGAGCAGAACCGAATTCAGATATTCGGTAATGGTAGCATTATAGCTTTTCGCTACCTGCATCACCTCCGACACCGACATAATGCCGTCTATAATGTTCAGCGTATAGAAAGGTTCCTTCGTCCCTCTGACACGATAGGTCTTCTCTCCCGGCCTGGGTGGACAGACTTTGGCGTTGGCATATTTCATATAAGCATCTTCCAGCTCTCCCGGGTCCGGGATCCCCAGAATGTCCAATACGAATCCTCCATTTTCAATCTCTGAATGTCCCTTCAGACGCAGATAAGTGGCTGTCAGTGTCTGCAGCACACACATTCCGCCGGTGCCGTCTCCCAGACTGTGATGCGCCTCCAGTGCGATCCGGTTACGATAGTAATAGATTCTTACCAGATACCGGTTATTGCCTTTAAAATGCATGGGCTGGCAGGGGTTCTTTACATCCTCCTGCACAAAAGGACCGGGTCTGTCATTCGGTTCCAGATATCGCCAGAATACACCCTTCCGAATTGCCGCTTTATACGTCGGAAAACGAGGCATCGTCAGATTCACCGCACGCTGCAGTATTTCCGGGTCTATATCTTCTTTTAACAACACAGACAATCGATACACAGAAGAGAAATCTCTCCTCTGCAATGTAGGATATACGATCGCCGACAAGTCCAGTTTGTACCAATCCTTGTGTACCTTCTGTATTTGATCTGTCTTCATTCTGTCTCACCTTCTTAATTCTAGTATAACGGTTTCTAAATAACTACACCATTCACGTAGAATATTTTTCTGAGAGTGCAGGATAAAAAACGTAGGCGTAGCGGGCTACGCTGAGGATTTTTAGCCTGTGCTATCGTGAAAATAGGCAAGTGATATGGGGTAGTTAATTTAAAACTGTTATACTAGATACAGCAAAATTCTATATACAACAAAGGCGGCAACCTTTCGGTCACCGCCATGTGATGCAGAAAGAGGGACTTGAACCCTCATGGTATCACTACCACACGGACCTGAACCGTGCGCGTCTGCCAATTCCGCCATTTCTGCGAACAAGATGTATCTTACAGTATTTGTTTCAAAATGTCAACACTATTTTTCAAATAATTTAAAAAACTTTCGGATATGATCGTAGCCGGAAAAATAAAAGCGGCGATCTTATGATCACCGCTCATGTGATGCAGAAAGAGGGACTTGAACCCTCATGGTATCACTACCACACGGACCTGAACCGTGCGCGTCTGCCAATTCCGCCATTTCTGCGAACAAGTGTATCTTACAACACTTGTCGGTAAATGTCAATATTATTTTTCAAATAATTTAAAAAATATATAAAATAGCGAATATATTACATATAAGAGTTGAACAGGTTGCCTGCATTATAAAGGCCGGTATATCCTGCGCTTCCGGTGTACAGACTGCTTCTGGTGGAAGCATGATCTGCCGCGAAATTGATCATGGAGCTCTGTGCGGATACACGGTAGCCGTAGGAACCATTTCCCTGAAACAGACTCTTTACCGTAGACATATCCGCTTTCATAAAAGCAGCCTTATCCAGGGATAAGGTACCGTCATTTTTCATAGTGATACCGATCTTCGTCAGCTGCTTGCTATTGGCAATGGTAGTATTCCCCAAAGATTCCGTGCGGTTGTTCACTGTGGTATCGCTCACATCATCCACAGCAGCCATCACGCTATTGTAATTTGTCACAAAGCTGTTCACCGCACTGTAGATTGCGTCAGTGTCGTACCCCTTGGTGGTACTCTCCACACCATTCTCATCTTTGGTAGTGATATCCTTCTGGGTGAACAGATCCTTTTTACCGGTCGCTAACAATACATCTGCGGACTCCTTCAGAGCATCTGTCGTGGTCTCTACCTTCGCCAGCGCCTTCTTCGCAGTATCTGTCGCGGTATCTTTCTTCGTAATGGTGGAAGCTGCGGTCTTGCTATCGCCGCTGTCCTTGGCATAGTATGCCTTCATCAGCTTCCCGTAGCTGCCGTTCTTAATACTTGCATAATCTGCCAGCCAGTTGCCGCTTAGCGCATTGGATGCAGAGGAACTCAGTCCGGAAAACAGAAAAGAATAATTCGTTTTTGCCTGAATATTAATACTCATCACAGTCACCTCCATGTTAACTGTTTTGAATCAGCCTTTTGGCCATAAGCTCTTTGCTACTAATTACAGTATACTACTTACTTCGGATGATTCCAAGATTTATTAACGCTTTTTTTGATCGGTTTTTGAAAAACATCCCATTAATCCAGTATTTTTTCCAGCATAGTCACCCGATTGAAGGGGAAAGAGAAATAATAGCCGTCCGCGAAGTCCTCCGTCATGGCGATCACTTCTTTTGCTAACTGTACGCCGGCCTGTTCTCCCTCTTCTCTGGTCATATCCGCACGGTATCTCGCCAGCACTTCGTCCGTCACATCGATGCCAGCCATCTCATTTTTCATAAATGTGGCATTTTTAAGGCTCACAAACGGCATGATGCCACAGAGTATCCTGGCTCCGGTCTCCTCTTTGATCCGGCGCACTCTATCCGCGCTCTCCCTCGTGGATATGGGCTGCGTCAGGAAAAATGTGGCTCCTGCCGCCATTTTCTTCTTCACTCTGCCGATCTCCACTTCCAGATTCCGTCTGCCCTGATTGATGGCACCGCCGTAGCTTACCGGTGCCTGTGCAAACTGCTCTTCGTTCATGTCCGCAAGGATCTGCATGAGACCTACGGAGTCAAAATTGAACACACTCTTTACCGTGGTACGCACCATGGAGGGGATCGGGTCGCCGGTGATCACAAGGAAATTGTGAATCCCATTGATATAAGCTCCTAATAGCTGGGAGCGCATAGCGATGGCATTTTTATCACGACAGCAGATATGAGGCATGACACACATACCGGTCTCCCGCGCTACCTTTTCCGCCATGAGAATAGAATCCGCTCTGGTACGTCCCGAGGGAGAATCCGGAAAAGTCAGTACATCCACACCGCTTCTCTGCAACAGATGTGCGGCATCCATCAGTTTTTCATCGTCAATACCCGCAGGGGGTGCCAGTTCGACGGCGATCAGTTTCTTCCCGCCTTCTGCTTCCTTTATATGGTAAAAAGAGTGATCCTCTGTGCCAGCCTGTTTTTTCTCCGGTTCTGCCTTTTCCTGTGTCTGCGGATACTGGGTAAAGTCCAGCTTTCCCGCAAGATCTGAGATATATTCCGGTGTCGTACCGCAACAGCCGCCTGCCATATCCACACCAAGAGCTATCATCTGCTGCATTCTGTCTACAAAATATTCTCTGTTATCCCCGGTGAAGATCATGCGTCCGGTGACCATCTGCGGGTAACCGGCATTCGGAAGGGCTGTGAGGAATTTATCTGCGGGCTTATAAAGTGTCTGCAGGATCCGGTACATATGAGAAGGACCCACGCCGCAGTTAAAGCCCACGGCATCGATCTCTTTTATCGCTCCCGCTCTCTGCAACAGCTTTCTGGCACTTAAGCCTGCATTGCTGTAACCGAACTGATTCACAGAGAATTGTACCGTAATAAATGCCTGTTCCCCGATCATTTTGATCGCAGGCAGGATCTCTTCCATCTCGGAAAAAGTTTCAAAGACAAAAAAGTCCACGCCTTCTTCCAGAAAAATACGGCAGATCTCTTCGTATTCGCGGCATAAAGTATCCTTCTGTGCCAGCGCATCACAAGGGATCTGTCCGATATCTCCGGCGATATAGACTTCTTTCGTCTCACCGGTGCGTTCTCTCCACGCAACCACCGCCTCTCTCGCCAGGCGTACGCCGCTTCGCAGAGTCTCCTCGATCTGTTCTTTGGACATATCCATGCAGAAGCTGTTGGCTGCGAAGGTGTTGGTACGCAGAATCTGCGCTCCCGCTTCGAGGTACTCCGTATGAATCTCCTTCACCCGTTCCGGGGCTTCCAGATTCGCCAGCTCCGGCAGCTGTTTCGTATCGTATTTTCCTCCATAATAGGTCCCGAAGGCTCCGTCAAAGAGAAGCTTTTTCTGTTGGATCCTTTCACGGATCTGCTCTTTGGTATGTTTTGTATTGCCCATTATTGTTTCCTTTGTCCTGTTGATTTCGTTCATATTCCTTTAAAAACGAGCAGGTCTGCTCTCGCAAGCCTGCTCGTTTCTTAGCATACCATATTATTTTTCAGAAAAACAGTAGCAAATTTAATGATTACATTAACTTGCGGAATAATGCGGTCAGATCCTCTACACTTGCATCCTTGGGGTTACCGGGTGCGCAGGCATCTGCATGTGCGGACTCTGCCAGGAAAGGAAGATCTTCTTCCTTCAGTGCTTCCAGCTTGGAAGGAATACCAACATCCTCAGACAGCTTACGGACAGCATCTACAGCAGCCTTACGGTAGGTAGCCTGATCCATCTGATCTACACCTTCCACACCCATAGCACGGGCGATCTCACGATACTTTTCACCGGTGCAGTCAGCATTGTATTCCATAACGATAGGAAGCATCATTGCGCAGGCAACACCATGAGGGGTATCATATACGGCACCCAGGGTATGTGCCATGGAATGAGCAATACCGAGTCCTACGTTGGAGAAGCCCATACCAGCAATGTACTGACCCAGAGCCATGCCTTCGCGGCCTTCCTTAGTATTAGCTACCGCGCCGCGCAGGGACTTGGAAATGATCTCGATGGCTTTCAGATGGAACATATCGGTCATCTCCCAGGCTGCCTTGGTGGTGTAACCTTCGATTGCATGGGTCAGTGCATCCATACCGGTGGAAGCGGTCAGACCCTTAGGCATAGAAGACATCATCTCGGGATCTACCACAGCAATGATAGGCATATCATGAGGGTCTACACATACGAACTTACGCTTGCGCTCTACATCGGTGATAACGTAGTTGATGGTAACCTCGGCTGCGGTACCTGCTGTGGTGGGCACTGCGATAATGGGAACGCAGGGCTTCCTGGTAGGTGCTACGCCCTCCAGGCTGCGTACATCTTCGAATTCAGGGTTGGCAATGATGATGCCGATGGCTTTGGAGGTATCCATGGAGGAGCCGCCGCCGATGGCGATGATATAGTCTGCGCCGGATGCCTTGAAAGCAGCCACACCGTTCTTCACATTGTCAATGGTGGGGTTCGCCTTAATATCGGAATAAATTTCATAAGCAAGGCCTTCCTTGTCCAGCAGATCGGTTACCTTTCCGGTCACACCGAACTTGATCAGATCCGGATCGGAACATACGAATGCTTTCTGAAAAGCATGAGCCTTTGCTTCGGTTACGATTTCTGCGATTGCTCCTGCACCGTGATAAGATGTCTGGTTGAGCATAATTCTGTTTGCCATGATACATAATCTCCTTTCGACATAAAAACGATCTTATTGATAATTTTATTCTAACTGTAAACATCGCATAAAGAAAGTGACAGTTTGCCTCGACTGTCACTTTTTACAGAAATTTCATATTTTATCCATTACTTTTGTTAATTTTTCACAAATATTTTTGGTTATTTTTCCTCAACGTAATACGCCTAACTGCTGAAATAATTCTGTCACCGGTGCCGGAAATGCACTTACTAGCAGCGCCGCCATCTGCTCCGGGGTTTTCTCCTTCGGAGCGAAGATCCATTCCACGGTCATATCAATGGAACCTTTGCAATAGAGCCGCAGTGGGAATAAAATATTCTCTTCGGGCTGTCTGCCGGTCTTACGTCTGATCAGTTGTGTATAGAAATCCAGGATCAGTTCGTAGTCATGTTCCCTCAGGGAATTGTGGTCGTCCGAGCGGAATGCTCCCGCGAAAAAGACTCTCTCCTTCTGAATAAATTCAAACTTTCTGGTTAAACCTTCGTATACGGTAAGCCCATCCCCCATCTGTGCAAAAGATTCCAGTAAGAGCTTATCAAAATACCAGTTGATCAGGTCGTATTTGTCCTGGAAGTTCCGATAAAAAGTCTGTCTCGTCACACCGCAGGTCTGCACGATCTGTGTCACGGTCATGGCATCGGTGCCGGAAGCCGCCATACACTTTTTTGCTGCTTCCGCCAGGCGGTATTTTGTTTTATCCGCTGAAGTTTCTTTTGTATTCATTTCGTCTCTTATTCCTTTTGGGGCTTTCTGTAATTGAACTTATTATAGCACAAAAGCTCCCCTGAAAAAAGGGAGCTTTCACAAATCATTTTCACTTTAGAATCTCGTCCCAGTTCTGCACTTCGCACAACATAGGTGCTTCATAGTCTGCATGAAGTAACCGGTAAAAAGGTCCTACCCCCAGAGACTTCATGCCGCCGGCTGCAGCTGCCTCAATTCCCGCTGCTGAATCTTCCACCACCAGGCATTGTCCGGGAGAAAGTTCCAGTTTACGTGCTGCGACAAGAAATACCTCCGGATCCGGCTTGGACTTTGTCGTATCCAGTCCGCAGCTGATCTTATCCAGATATGGCAGTAATCCGGTCTTCTCCAATATGACCGGTGCATTTTTGCTGGCAGAGCCCACTGCCAGCAGAAGCCCTCTTTCTTTTAATCCTGACAGTACCTCTTTCACGTTCTTAAGTACCGCCGATTCATCCATATGCTCCAGCAGTTCCAGATAATAATTGTTCTTCCGCTCCGCCAGCTCTGCTTTTTCTTCCTCTGTATACACTCGATCCGCTTTTTCCAGCACGATCTCCAGCGATGCCATCCGGCTGACTCCCCTCTGTCTTCTATTGTCCTCTCTCGTAAATCCTGTGATCTGCAATTCGTCCGCCAGACGTTTCCATGCCAGATAGTGCATCTCATCGGTGGATACCAGCACACCATCCAAATCAAATATAATTCCTTTTATCATAGTTCTTGCCCCCGTTTCTTTTTCGTGTTACACTGAATTTAGTTAATGGTTTAAGGTTAAACTTACCGCACAAAGGAGATATTATGGTTACTATTCGAGATATTGCACAAGCCACCGGTGTCAGTGCAACAACGGTATCTAATGTAATCCACGGCAGGAACAAACGTGTCTCTGCCGAAACGATTCAAAGCATCAACGATGCCATCAAAGAACTGGGCTATGTACCGAATATGTCTGCCCGTTCTCTGGTATCCAGTTCCTCCAAAGTGATTGGTTTCGTTAATCATGTTATCACCCGTACCGATACCAATATGATGGATGACCCCTTCCATTCCGCTGCCATCGGAGCCATTGAGACTGCTCTTCGTGAAAACGGATACTACCTCATGCTTCGTACTGTAGAGACCGCTGAAGAACTGGTTGCCTTTCTCCAGAACTGGAATATGGACGGTCTGTTCTTCACCGGAATTTTCAAAGATAAATTCTTCGATTCCGTTGCCGGGCTTCATATTCCGGTGGTGCTGATTGATTCCTATGTCCACACTCCGCAGTTCTGCAATGTTGGTCTGGAAGACTTCACAGGAAGCTATAATGCCACTCATTACCTGATTCAAAAGGGACACAGACATATTGCCTTTGCCTCCCCCAACATCAAAGACGGTGGTGTACTTCAGGAGCGTTTTCTCGGATACAAAGCCGCTCTTGCCGAAGCTTCTATTCCTTTTGACAAAAGCATTGTTTTTCAACAGGAAATGGATATCGAATCCTGTAAGCTTGTCTGTGAAGATATCGTAAAACACCCGGAGATCACCGGCATGGTAGTGAGTGCAGATATTATGGCTGCCGGTATCATGGCAGTGTTGAGATCAAAGGGAATCCGCATTCCCGATGACATTTCCATCGTCGGTTTTGATGATATCAGTCTGGCACAGTTAGTCACTCCACCACTGACCACGATTCATCAGGATATGAATCTGAAGGGACGCCTTGCGGTAGATTTCATGCTGCAGTTGTTGGATGGGAAGCCCCTGGATACCAGGGATATCTCGCTTCCCACCCGGCTGATTGAACGCGACAGCGTCAGAGCTCTGTAATCGTTCCTTCCTTTTGATCGATATGTACTCTATATTCTCTGTTCTGATATATTACAGAGAATTCCAATTCTTCCATACTCTGTGGCAGATGCGGATGGCACACCAGCCGTCCGTTCTCGGTGCAGATTCCGGCAAATCCTTCCACCACCGTCATATATGCCGCACCGGCTGCTGCCGGATGTGTCCCGCCAATATAGACAAGACCTGCCCACTCTTTGCCGCCCTCTTTCAAATCTGCCATTGCCGATTTCATAAAAAAGGGATAAGCACGCTGCGGTTCTCCGATCTTGCAGGCAAGCATGGCATACATACCGGCACTTAGGGAAGAACCATGTTCTGTCCGCGGTTCATAATATTCCCAGTTTGCCCGTAGCACTGATGTATCATATTCTCTGCTGAACAGATTCAACATAGTTACCACATCTGCCTGTTTGATGATCTGGGTATGGGATGCCACTCCGTTTGCCCCGCCCCAGTACTCTTTTTCATTTAACAGTCTACCTCTCACATCTTCCAGTGAAACATCTTCCATCTGAAAATAACCATCAAACTGTTCTATGATATTTTCATGTTTTTCTCCGGTATGTGGTCTCTGGAGAAATAGTTTTTCCGCAGCATCCGCGAACTTTGCTTTCAGTCCTTGTCCGTCATATTCCTCCGGCAGTGTTCCTCTCTGCATGGCTGTCTCTATGACTTTGACAGCGTTCTCCAGAACATACTTTGCCATCCGGTTGGTATAACCGTTGTTATTGATTCTCTCATGATACTCGTCCGGTCCGATGACATCATGAATCTCATAATCCTCTCTGGTCAACCGCCGTAACAGCAGACTATAATAGAATTTCGCACATTCCACAATCGTCCTGACCCCTTCTGTATCCAGCAGGCTGTCGTCTCCCGTCCATTCCACATAACGCAGAATTCCGTATACTACTGCCGCCGAAATATGCACCTGTTTATCCTTAAAATAGGTACGCATAGGGCGACCTGTGAATACATCTGTCACATTATAATCTGTGCAGGCATCATACCCGCCCTCCTGACTCTCCCAGGCATAGAAAGCTCCTTCATATCCGTAATTCGCCGCCTTCCTGAGTGCTCCCGCCAGCGTATCAATGCGGTATTTCATCAATATTCTGGCAGTGGCGGGATCTGTCATAAGGAAGAAATCCAGCATAAACATTTCCGTATCCCAGAATACCGCACCTTTGTATGTCTGTCCGGACAATCCTCTGGCAGGAATCGAAAGACTGTCCGTATGTCTGGGAGCAATGGACTGTAGATGGTAGATGGAATAATTGACCGCCTCCATTGCCTTCACATCGCCCCGGATTTTCACCTCGGCATGTTTCCAGAGTTCTTCCCAGCGCCGGTTATGTCGTTCCAACAGAGTATCATACCCCTCCGTCCGGCTCTGTTGCAGCAGATGCAGTGCTTCTTCCCGAGGATTTACAACATCTTTTCCTGTGAATACTGTAATCCATTTATCCGTGGTATACGTCTCTCCCGGCATGGTGATAAAGAAAATCCGATGCAGGATCTTATGGTTTTTCACAATCTGTTTCATCTCCGCCGGATAGGAAGCCTGCACTCCCTCTGCCACAGCAATCGAAATGCCTTCTTCATGGGTCTGTGCCGTTACGACCATATCATCCTGTTGTCCCTGCATGGAAATTTTCTCCAGATGCGGTCCGTTCAGATCCCACACCTTTGTATCGATTCCCGTGACCAGTTCGATATCTGCATGAAAATCCGCACTGATCTGAAACCGCATCCCGATCACATGTACCTGATCCATACCGGCAAACCGTTCTGTCCGCAGCGTAACATTTCCTCTGGCGGTATGCCAAGTCGTATGTCTGTAAAAAATTCCATGACGATAATCCAGGCTGATTCCGTGTGATATGGGTCTGACTTCCGGGAGGCGATACATTTCTCCATCCACCCGCAGATAAGAAAAACAACCGTTGGGCAGGTTGACCGGCTCCCTCCAGCCGGTAGATCTGTCATATATTCCTGCCAAATTTATCGCAGGCAACCTGTCCGCTTCATATTCCTCCAGGGTTCCCCGAATCCCCAGATAACCATTGCCGGTCAGATAACGGTTACCAAGCGCTGCCGCCTTCTCTTCTTCATATCCTTCTTCCCTGATCGTCCACTCCCGCATAGTGTCCTCCTTTATCCCGGCATGACAAATACCTGCTTTTTATCATCTATCATTGCAATCTGCCCATAGATGCCAAGAACGATCTGACCGCCATGCAATGTGTATATCTCTGTCTGTCCCTTTCTGACTTCCACACATATGATCTCATCCAGGTACACAATATGAAAACGATATCCTTCCCACTGCTCCGGAATCGAAGGAGCCAGCGTGAGCATATCTCCGTCTGCCCTTAAGCCTCCAAATCCGTATACAATATTCATCCATGCTGCTGCAATGGATGTGGTATGTAAGCCTTCCCCGCTGTTGCGGTTATAATTGTCCAGATCCATTCTGGTCGCAAATTTAAAAAAAGCAAACGCCTCTTCCTTTTTCCCCAGTTGGGAAGCCAGAATCGAATGCACGGAAGGAGATAACGAACTTTCATGGATACACCGGGGCTCGTAAAATTCATAGTTGCTCCGTAATACATCCAGAGTAAACTGCGAATTGAACAGCAGCAAAAACATCAGCACATCTGCCTGCTTGATCATGTCATTCCGATAAATCCTGTCATACGTCCAATGACTGTACAACGGAAATTCCTCTATCGGGATAGCATCCACATCGACATGCGGCAGCTTAAAATATCCCTCATGCTGCTCATACAGTTTTTGTCTTTCGTCATAAGGAATATACATTTTGTCCGCTTTCTGCTTCCAGTCCTGCCCTTCCTCCTCGGTGTAATGCAGCCGCTCTGTAATTTCCGCATAACGTGCAGGTACCTCTCTTTTCATTCGGTTCAACACCTCCAGCGTATATCGGAAGCAGAATCGTCCCATATAGTTCGTATAGGCATTCTGATTCACCATCATTTGGAATTCATCCGGTCCCATTACTCCATAATAGCCGTAATAAGAACCATCAGCGCTGTAATCACCTCTTGTGGCAAGCATGCGGCTGATCTCAATCAGCATCTCCAATCCGTATTTTTCCGTAAAGGAAGTATCCTTCAGAACATTTTCATAGATCCAGATTCCATATGCCACTCCCGTGGATGCCTGAAGCTGCAGGCTGGCGTGCTGCCACAGATTACAACATTCCCTACCACTGACCGTAGCAATCGGATAAAACGCTCCTTTGCAGTCCAGTGCCTGTGCCCGCTTTCTGGCTTCCTCCAGCGTTGCATAGCGGAAGTACAGCAGATTTGCTGCCGCCTTCCTGTCATGAAACAGAAAAAACGGAAGGCAATAGGTCTCGGTATCCCAAAATGCATTGCCGTTATACGCCTCGCCGGTCAGCCCTTTTGCACCGATGTTGGTCCCGGGAATCGCACCATGATAAGTCTGGTACATCTGGAAAATGCAAAACCGTATTCCCTGCTGATTCTCTTCATCTCCCCAAATTTCAACATCCGACTTCTGCCATACCTGCTTCCACCACATTTTATTCTCTTCAAAGATTGCATAAAAAGTTCTGTCAAGAATTCTCTCTGTCCTGACTTCCTCCTTTTTTGCCAGTGGTGTTACATTGCAGACAATTTTCTCCAGTTGTCTGCTCTCTCCATCCTCCAAGGAAAAGGTATAGTCCTCCGCTACCAGCTTTTCTTCCACAATCGTACGTGTTCCTGCCTGCCCCACCATACTTCCCCGAAAAATACAGCTGCTTTCCACTTCTATGTCTGTATTTTTTGTGCAGCCGCTGATATGACAACGATGTTCCCCGGAAGACTGTTTTTGGCAGTTCCACAAACTCATTTTCTCTGCTCCGTGGGTCGTGTTAAAATCAAGTCCTGCACATACACGGATCTCTCCACAATATCCGTTGGATGTAATGGTAACCCGCTGCGCTGCCGCCTCATTCTCCACCATGGATATTAACCGTTCCAGGCATACTTCCAGTTTCCCCTTCTCTGTGACCCAGGTAAATCTCCTGCTAAGCAGCCCTGTTCTCAGATCCAGTTCACGATGGAAATTCTCGAACCTTGCCGTTGCCAGATCCAGGCATTCTTCGCCTGCCCTGATGCGGAGGTAAAGCCAGTCCACGCTGTTGACCATGAATTCCGTTTCTTGAACAATTCCTTTATATCCTTCTGCGGCAGCTTTTCTTCGCTCATAGACACCGTTAAAATAACTGCCTAACAGTCTCTGTCCACTGTAACCCTCTTCAAAATATCCTCTGACTCCCATGTACTCATTGCCCAGGGAAAACACAGATTCTGCCGTCATGGCATATTCCGGTGCAAACCCTTCCTCAACAATTTTCCAGGGATCTATCTTAAAATAACTGTCTGCAACTTTTGCCATTCCCTACTCCCTCTCCATTTTCATCTAAAATTCTAACCTTTCACTGCACCGGTTGCTGCGCCGTCCGTAATCTGCTTCTGGAATATCGTAAACAGGATCGTCGGAGGTATGATGGCAAAAAACGATGCTCTCAGCACACTGACCGCATCCGTCGGAGTGTCCTTGAAAGAGAATAATTTCACCATTACTGTCACTTTGTCTGTTCCGTTAAGTACCAGATACGGCAGCAGGAAATCAGACCATGCCGCTGTGATTGCGAAAATAGCCACTACGGAAATGATTGGTTTGGATAACGGCAGCATAATGGTAACAAACATTCTCCATACGCCACAGCCGTCCAGTTCCGCTGCCTCCACCAGTTCCTTCGGAATTTGTTCAAAAAACTGTTTGAACAGCACTACATAAAAGGCGTTTGCTCCAAATGCCAGCCACAAAGGTACAAAGCTCTTATTCAGTCCTACCAGATTGATGTTACGAAATACAGCAACAATACTAACGGTACCCGGGATCAGCAGACTCCACATTACCAGTCCGCTGATGATCTGATAACCCTTAGGTTTTAATACACTAAGTCCATAAGCAAGCAGTCCGTTAAAGACTACTGCGCAGATCGTACAACCCAATACAGAGATCATTGAATTCATATAATACTTGGTGAATTTGAATGCATTCCAGGTCTCTGCCATCCGGCTCCAGTCAAATTTCTCTGGAATAATCGTTACATTTCTGGTAAATTCCTTAATATCCTTAAAACTTGCCAGAAATACCCAGACTGCCGGGAAGAGACAGATTACCACCATGATCATACAGATGATCATGATAACGCCTGCTAATACTTTGACTTTTCCTGACCGAATGTCATATCCACGGATGACACCATCCTTTTTCGATTGATATTTGTCAAAAAACATAGCCTTTCCCTCCTCTATGCATCTTCTTCCGATCCGGTAGCCTTCATATATATGCCACTTAAAATCACCAGGATGATACAGATCATTACAGATAATGCCGATGCCTTGGGTACATTATAATCACGATAACCATAACGGTACATCAACATCATCAGTGAGATACTTGCATTGTTCGGACCTCCGTTTTTGAAGATCATGGGCTCATACATGATCTGGAACACAGAGATAAACTGAAGGATCAGCATGGTCTTGATGATTCCCTTCAGACTCGGCAGCGTAACATGACATACTCTCTGCCAGATAGATGCGCCGTCAATCGTTGCTGCTTCATACAGATCCGGGCTGATACCGCTGATATTCGCCATATAGATCAGCGCTGTAGATCCCGCGCTTTTCCATGTCATCGTAATAATGATCAGTGGAATCGTCCATTTCGGATTATTCAGCCACACCAGCGGTTCGATTCCAAGCTTTCCGAGAATAATGTTAAGCACACCGGTAGGACCCGGCAGGAAGAAATAGCTCCAGATCCAGATGGTAGCCAGTGTAGGCATAATATTGGGGAAATACACTCCCACCCGGAACAGTCCCTTCAAATGTACCGTCTCGGAAATCAGTATTCCCATGATAATGGGGACAAAAAATCCGATTAAAAATGACCAAAATGTATACTTAAAAGTATTAAAAAAAGCTGCTTTAAAATCCACATCATGAATTACGTTATAATAATTTTCCAGTCCTGCAAATCCAGTGACTGTGTACATCTTGGCTGTACAAAAGCTCAATCGGATATTCTCCAGCAACGGTTCCCACACAAAAAAAGTAAACAACACTACAGTAGGAAGCATTACCAGCCATCCAAACAGATCTCTCTTTCTGAACTTACTCTTTTCCCTTTTTGCCGTCGTCATGTTCACACGCCTTCCTCTTACAATTCAACTGTTTGTCTGCCTTTTTTCTATGAAAACTTATATACGAAAACCTTATTTTTCAGTAACCGGAATCCCCACAGGGAACTCCGGTTACTGTTGTCTGCTGCTTAATCAACTACATAATTATCAAGAATCTTCTGATAGTTAGCATTTGCTTCTCCCATCAGTGCTGCAACATCTGCATTCTTATCCGTCAGGACTGCCTGCAGTACCTTGGTCAGTTCTGCATACATATCCTGTGTGGAGCCGGGCTCTTCCAGTCTCAGACCGTCAGAAGAAGTTGCGTCAAAGTAAGACTGGAACATCTTAGGATCCACGTTGCCGTATTCCTCTACGATTGTTGCCTCAGCATCCAGGACATCCTGTGCTACCCAGCAGGGGAATCTCTTAATTACAGGAACGCCCTGCTCCACCTTGTTCTGTGCATCTGCCTTCATGCCGGCAATGGAATCATCGGTTGCAACGGGTGCCTTACCCATAATCTCCAGGTAATCCAGTGCTGCATTGATTTCTGCTTCCGATGCATCTTTGGAGAACATGTAAGGAGTACCTCCATACAGAGAGTACTGGCCTCCGGGTCCTTCGGGAATCGGGCACATTGCCAGTTTATCAACAGGCAGACCATTTACCTGTGTAGGCTGATTCACGGCGTCATTTGCTGCTATGTACATTGCTGCGCCACCGGTTCCCAGCTGAGTAAATCCAGTTCCCCAGTCCTCAGACAGTGGATCTGCAGTCAGAACATCATAATCCCATTTTAAGGACTTCACATATTCCATTGCTGCGATTGCTTCATCAGAATCCAGATGAGCAGTAAAAGTTCCGTCATCATTCTGAGTACATAAGGTCGCACCGAAGTCCCATGCGATGTTGGAAAAATGCCATCCACCGGCATTATCCTTGGCAAGGAGACATAAGCCAGCAGATCCTGTCTTTTCCTTAATGGTCTTAGCTGTCTCTGCCAGTTCATCCCAGGTCTTGGGATAGATGGGATATCCATCTGCATCTACCAGTCCTGCTTCCTCGAACACTTCCACGTTCAGCATCAGTCCAAGTGCATATCCGTCACGGGGAATGCCGTAGACTCTTCCGTTAGAATCGGAAAGCAGCGATTTGATGGAGGGGTTCATTTTATCCAGCCAACCACGTGCCTCTAACTCATCCGTAATATCCGCTATCGCTCCTGCCTTGATCAGCTTCTGAGGCTCTGTGAACCAGGTCTCGAAGATGGTCGGACAGTTGCCTGACTCTACCATAGGCATGAAAGTATCCGTTGCATATTTGTAATATGCAGGTACACATGTTACATTGGGATGAAGCTCCTTCATGGCTGCAACATATCCCTCATGTACCTGAATATCATCTGTCAACGTGTCTTCCGGCCAGATACCAAGAGTCAGCGTAACCTCCTCATTCTCCACTGTCTCTTTGGTCTCTGCCGTTGCAGCTGCCTGCGTCTCTTCACTCTTGGTATCGGTTGCTGCCGATTGGTTATCCCCGCCGCATCCGGTCAGCATTACAGATACTGCCATAGTCATACATAACATTGCACTGATCAGTTTCTTTCTCATTGTAACTCTCCCTTCTCAATATAGGTGTTTATTAGATTTAACGTTAAACCTTTCAAAATACAGAATTTTACAAATTATAACATATTTATTGGTACAAACACTAGTGTTTTGCAGTAGTTTGAAACACATTCCACTTTTTTGTTAATTTGTCGTCCTCGTTTCATACGTTTAACGTTAAACTTATAATATCACAAACATAAAAAGAGCGCAAGATGTGGAGGTCACAAACTTCCTGCACTCTTTTTTATAATTTTACACTCTGTTTTAGTAATTTTGCACAATTCTATTTGGTTTACAAAAACCTTGTTTTATTAATCTCTACAATTCTTTTGGTGAATGACAGCCTGTTCTCCCTGAGCCGCAGCTGTTCCGTGAAGATTCTGCTGCTTCCGTCCTGCTGCCACAGGTTATATACAATCATGCCCAGGCATCCTATAAAAAGAGGCAGCACCATATAGCCGCGATAGGGCTGATTACATATCCGGTAATTCCGCTTCCAGAAAAGCTGCAGCATCCCTGACGCAGTCCAGACATTCTCTCTTCACCACACCGTCGGTAATGCCCTTTAATTCCTTACAGATCACTGTCCCGTTCTGTTCCTTGAAACGGTTGATGATCTTCCGGGAGCCCTGCATTGTCCGCTGCGGATTCTTGTTGATCAGTCCCAGAATATTGACCGCACCGATGACGGCTCCACAGGTAGCTTCCATGCTGCCACCAACGCCTGCCGCGAAGCCCTGGGTAAGATTCCTCACTGTCTCCTCGTCAATTCCCGCCAGATCACAATACGTGCACGCCACTGCCTGCGCACAGTTGTGACCACACTTTTTTCTCTCTGCTGCTTGTTCCACTCTTGATTCCATAATTGTTATTCCTTTTCGTTTGTATTTTACAGGGATGTTTATCATATATATCTTTTTATTTATTATAGCAGAAACCGACTGCTTGGTAAAAGAAAAAGCAAAAAGAAGTTGCCTTTATTTTCTATCCATGCTATTCTGATACTGTAATTATTTCTTTTTATAATTCTGAATAGTATTCGATATAGGAATCCTTATTTTTCCCCACGTTTATTATTGTAATGCCTATACTTGTATTCTATCATTGTGCATATTATACTTGTAATCAACGAGGGAGGATTCTTATGAAAAACAAACCGCAGACCAAGCCACAAGTGAAAAAGGAGAACGAGCATATGCAATCTGTAACAACATCACGTCCTTGTACTATCACCGATTCCATTACCCAATCATGCCAGGAAGTCCGAAAAATGAGAGATGGCAAAATACTGGAGAAGTCCCTGGACCAACTTTTCTCAGACATTGAACAATGGTGTTCAATTTTCCAAACTGTTTTAAGTGTATAAAAAATTCCTACAAATTTAAAAATCATGTTGACATTGCCGTGGGAAGATGTTATTATCATTCTTGCGTGATGCAAGATGATTATTATTTTGTATCGCTATGCGGAAGTGTCGGAATTGGCAGACGAGCAAGACTAAGGATCTTGTGGTAGCAATACCGTGTGGGTTCAAGTCCCATCTTCCGCATTAGTTATGAAATCGGGAAGCCTGATAAATCAAGGCTTCCCGTTTTTTGTTTGTAGCCAGTTTTGGGGGCAACTTTTTACTGCTTACGAATCGAGTAATCTTGCAAATTTATTTCTATTTACTCTGCTTTTAGGTTTCCTATCTCCTTGTATTCCGCTTTTTGAACCATGATACAATAATATATTTCAACCACCTTCTTGCTTTTATTCAGTTTTGTTTTCTTCCTCTAATAGCTTTAATAATGCAGAAGGTTCACACACCTTAACAGGAGATTTCATATAATCTTTTACATTTCTGGTTACTATACAATCCATTTCTGAACGGATTGCTGTTTCCACCATAAGAGCATCTTCATAATCACCAATTTCAGAAGATATTGCTTTCCGGCAATCTAAAGAAGTGGTATCCAACAAATGAAATAAAGTAAAAAGCTTGCTCAAAATCTTTCGTGTTTCTGCGTCGCTATGTGTTAAACGATGTGTCAGATAATAGATATCTGTAACTGACTTTGCTGTAATATAACCCTCAAATTGCTTATTTGCAGAATATATAAAGAGCTTTTGTGCTGCTTCTGAAAATGGAACACGAGACTGTAATGCATCGATGATAACACAAGTAACAACTAATACTCTCATATTGTATTCAACCTTTCTTCCCGTGCTTCTTCCAGAGTCATATCATTTGAAAGAACACCAAACAATGACTTAGCAACATCTACTCTGTCCTGATATGGATTAGACAATTTTGCAACAACCTTTCCATTACGAGTAATGTAAATATCCTCTGTTTCTGCAAGCATAAGATATTTACCAAGATTAATTTTTAATTCAGTTGCAGTAATAGACATATCATCATCACCTTTCTTGAAGAATAACTATTTATCGTCTCACAAAGAGAATCTCTCTTTTCAATTATATTATACACAAATCGAACGATTTTATCAACAAAATCGTTCGAAAATCGACTATTGAATGCCAGGCGGAGCACTACTCCGCCAGATACATCTTCAGGCTTCCTTCCACAGCATCCATGGCTTCCTCCACACTCGCCTGCCCGTTTAAGTATGCTAGTAAGCTCTCGGTCAGGGAGGTCTCGATCTGAGTATCTTCCTTAAGGCACAGGGTGGCTGCCTTGCACAGCTCCATCAGATGGTTAGCGGTCTCCACAGAGTAGGCTTTGATGGCGAATTCCACGCTGCTGCCGTCGATATCATAGGTGGTATAGGCTTCCGCCATGCTGCGGTCTGCTGCTGCCTGCGTCTCCAACGCTTTTGCATTGACAGGGAATCCCTCATAGGTATCCACGCTCTGTAATTCTTCGGACAGGGCAAAACGCAGGAAGTCTTTTGCAGTCTCCACATGCTCACTCCGGCTGTTGATTCCAATGACCATCTTCGGATAAAATGCATTTTCCATAGATACCACATTGGCATTCAAAAGCTCCGCCACTGCATAAGGCATCATTGCCTCATTAAAGCCGTCGGTCTCCTGAAGTACCAGCTTCACATCAGACCCCAGATCCCAGATATTCGCTGCACGGCCTTCTTTTCTGGAAGGCAGGATACCGCAGTTATCCGCAATCTTCTTCAAATCTTCCAGCCAGGGACGTAAGGTATCACGATTCACCTGACGGTTCTGTAAAATATCATCCACGATCAACGGATAGAACGCTTCCACCAGTTCGCCACAGGTACGGTCTCCCATATAGCTCTCCGTCTTTCCGGATACCGCCTTTGCAATAACGTCCATGCTGCTCATTTCCTCTGGCTGCACATCCCTGCCGACAGCTAACAATAATCCGAATTGCAGCGGCACCGCATACCGGGTTCCATCCGCCTCTTTATACGCTGTTGTAATATTGGAAAGCAGGGTTCCGTCCTCTTCCATGGGCTGCAATACCTCCTGCAGATTAAACAGCAAGCCCTTAGAGGCATACGTGTCCAGTTTCAGATGGTCCATCACCATGAGATCCGGTCCGTTGCCGGAGGTCAGGGAAGTGTTCAGCTCCTGATAGATCTGCTGATAATCCGCATTTCCGCTGTATTTATCCGTCATGGAGATTGCCGCATCCACATGGATCAGCACCTCCGGATGCTGCTTATGATACTGCACCGCAGCCTGCTGTAAAAAGAAGCTCTCCTCCACGGTATACAGCGTCAGTTCTTCGGTCACCTCTATCACCGCATCGGGATCATATCGATAAATCATTATTTTATCCCCGCTCTCACTTCCAAACCACGCGTATACACTGCCGTCCGACAGCGCCACAATATCCCTGCACCACTGATCCGACAGAGAAAAACCGGTATCGATTCCCTGAAGTAGCTTCTGCCAGTTGGTATCGCCCACGTTGCAGCGGAAGAATCCGTCTGCATCCGCCGCATAGACTGTGCCGTCTTCCAGCACACTGAAATAAGCAGAGCTGTAACTGTCCTGGAAAAAGGGAATCACTCCCTTAGCTTTTGCCCCGCTATTTCCATCCAGCTGCATCTGTAACAATCCGTTCACAGAGCCCTGTTCATCTGCCTGTGCCAGATACAACGTATCTCCCACAGCACTGACCCACTTATTATCCGACAGACTACCATTGTCTGTCAGGCTGTCGCTCTCCTGGCTGCTCACCAGGCTTCCGTCCTGTGCCAATACAACATCCAGGGAAAAATAAGACAGTCCCACTAACAATCCGTCCTCTGTCAGTGTCACATACTGCGGCGTATCATAGAACCGATAGCCATCCATATCCATAGGCTCCAGCCACTTCTGTGGTGTAATATCCAGCGCACTGCCGTCCGCTTCCTTCCACAGATGTGCGGAAGAGCTCTCCTCATCCCGGTAACAGTTGCCGTACAGGTACTGATTCCCCTCCGCATCCTGCAACAGTGTAAAACTGTCACTGCTCTCCAGATCCTTTCCTTCGGGAAGCGCCTTCAGCCAGTCCTTCGTCACTTCCGTCAAAGCATCCCCTTCGCCCAGCATCCATTCCTCCAGAGTGGTCTGTCCTTCCGATCCTCCTGCCACGAGAAAATGTAATTCATCACCCGAACGGAAGATCTGGCTGATATTTTTGTCCTTCCATTCCTCCGGAAGTGAGAGTTCCGTCTCTACATATCGTCCTTTCTGCACTTCCTCAGGTGACGCTGCAATCTGCTGATCGTTCTTATTCCCGCACCCGGTGAACAGTCCCATGACGATCGCCATACAGGTTGCCAGTGCGATTCCTTTTTGCATGTTATTGTTATTCAAATAGTTTCTGTTTTGCATCTTTCTCTCCCATTCTGCTGTGTCGTTTCACAACTTTTTCTTACAGGAAAAGTATAGCGGTTTCTTTTTTAAGATAACAGCAGGCACGGTTTAAGATGCCTTTACTATATGATTAAGATTTTATTAACGCAAAACGGAACCGGCACAAGCACCGATTCCGTCTTCTCCGGGAACCATTTAGGAATTCAATATCTTCATAAATTCTTCTCCGGTAATGGTCTCTTTTTCATATAAATACTGAGACAGTTCATCCAGTTTAGCACGATTTTCCATCAGGATCTGTCCTGCCTTCTCATGCTGTTTTTTCACCAGCTCCACCACTTCCTTATCGATGGCTGTCTGGGTCTCCATGGAACAGGTCAGGGAGGAATCTCCACCCAGATACTGGTTCGTCACAGTCTCCATGGCTACCATGTCAAAATCTTTGCTCATACCGTAGCGGGTGATCATGCCTCTGGCAAGCTTGGTAGCCTGTTCGATATCGTTGGAAGCTCCGGTGGTCACAGACCCGAAGGCGATCTCTTCCGCGGCACGTCCGCCGGTCAGTGTAGCGATCTTGTTCTCCATCTCTTCCTTGCTCATCAGATAATGATTGCCTTCCTCTTCCACCTGCATGGTATAACCCAGTGCTCCGGAAGTACGGGGCACAATGGTGATCTTCTGTACCGGTGCGGAATTGGTCTGCTTCGCTGCCACCAGTGCGTGTCCGATCTCATGGTATGCCACGATCCGCTTTTCCTTATCTGTAAGGATGGCATTCTTTTTCTGATAACCGGCAATGACTACTTCAATACTCTCTTCTAAGTCTGCCTGGGTTGCGAACTTACGTCCATCTCTGACTGCCCGGAGAGCTGCCTCATTGACGATATTGGCAAGCTCCGCACCGGAAGCGCCGGATGCCATACGGGCGATTTTATTGAAGTCTACGTTATCTGCGACTTTGATCTTGCGGGCATGCACTTTCAAGATTTCTTCTCTTCCTTTCAGGTCGGGAAGCTCTACCGGCACCCGTCTGTCAAAACGTCCGGGACGTAACAGTGCGGGATCCAGACTCTCCGGACGGTTAGTGGCTGCCAGAATGATAACGCCGTTGTTGCCTTCAAAGCCATCCATCTCCGTTAACAGCTGGTTCAGAGTCTGTTCTCTCTCATCGTTACCACCGATCTGGCCGTCACGCTTTTTACCGATGGCGTCGATCTCATCGATAAATACGATGCAGGGAGCCTTTTCCTTTGCCTGTTTGAACAGGTCTCTTACTTTGGAGGCACCCATACCTACGAACATCTCCACGAATTCCGAACCTGACATGGAGAAAAAGGGAACATTGGCTTCTCCGGCTACCGCCTTGGCTAACATCGTCTTACCGGTTCCGGGAGGGCCTACTAAGAGAATACCCTTCGGCATGGAAGCACCGATCTCTTTGTATTTTTCGGGGTCATGCAGGTATTCCACGATCTCTGTCAGATTTTCCTTCGCCTCATCCTCTCCTGCCACATCGGTGAACTTAATACCGTTGGAAGACTTCACATAGACCTTCGCATTGCTCTTGCCCATGCCTCCCATGCCGAACATCATGGAGTCGCCGCCGGCTTTTTTCGCCATCTGACGGTACATCAATTGTCCGAAGCCAATAATGATGATCAAAGGCAGCAGCCAGCTGATCAGAAAGCTTAAAATCGGCGATGCTTCCTCCACGATCTCACTGGAGAATTTTGCCCCGCTGTCATACAGTCTCTGCGTTCTGTCCGGATCATCCATCAGACCGGTTTTGTAGATGGTCTTGTCATCTTTTGCGGTAAACACGATCTGATTATCCTGGACCTGTACCTCGTCGATCTGTTTATCATAAGTCATCTGCATAAAAGTGTTGTAATCCACTTCCTTCACTGCCCGCTGTACGATCTGCGGTACCAGAAGACTGTTGATCAGCATGATCGCCACCAACGCGATCAGATAGTAAAATATAAACGGTTTTTTATTAGGTTGTTTTACTTCCTGCATATAGGATTCCTTCCTCATTCTTGTAAGATGGTCTAAAACTGTTGTAATAAAACAATCATAGCTATTTTGTGCCGGACAATCAATATTTAATCTGTTACCTTATTCTAAAAAAAGAATAAACTTCAGCGTGAAAAAGGCTACGTTTTCTCAGATTTGTTTCTTTTCTTTCTCCCTAAAAAGAGAGACAATGAGACTATGATAAAGGAGGGAGCGATGATGCGTCATGATTCCGGTAAAGTGTTGAGCTCTATATTGAAATATCTTTTGAAATTACTGTTTGTCTGCCTGTTGCTGGGCATTCTGTATTATAGCTTCAAGGATTCCATGGGGGATATGCTGACGGAGCTTGCCGGTGTCTCCCCACAGGTGGTCTTGTCCCTGTTTGTGACCGTGATCCTCTACCATATCTTTGAAGGGCACATCACCTGGCTGATCGTGCATAAAACACACCCGGAATATCCCCGCCTGAAGGGATTCTGTAATGCTTTCTACTGCTCTTTTTATAAGACAGCCACTCTGGGCAGCGGTTCCGGCATCGCAGGAATCTATTACCTGAACAAAGCCGGTATCCCGGTTCCCAATGCCACCGGCATGTACTTTTTCCAATATATTGTCCACAAGGTCTCTATGGCAGTCTATAGTCTGCTATTGTTTTTGGCAACCTATGGATTTATTCATGCTTCATTTGCCGATTATCAATGTTATATCCTGCTGGGATTTGCAGGAGTCTGTGTGATTGCAGGAGTTCTGTTAGCTGTCGCTACCGTACCCTGGATGCAGACTGCCTGTAATCTGCTGGCCAACCGGTTCCGTGCAAAGCATCCCTCCTGGGAGGAAAAACTCACCGGCGCCGGGCATAAGCTCGCCCAGCTGCAGGCGGAAAGCCGGTCTCTGTTACAGGATCCAATATTGCTGCTTCGCCTGTTCCTGTGTAATGTATTAAAGTTCACTACCTGGTATATCATTCCCTGGATGGTATTCTGCAATTCTCCTGGAGGTGGATCCGGCGATCTGCCCTTTTCTTTTCTGCAATGCTTTGCTCTGACCTCCCTCAGCCAGTCGCTGGCGGGTGTCATCCCCACCCCGGCGGGGATTGGATCCGTAGAAGCTGTCTTTACATTGCTGTTCCGGCGTCTCCTGCCGGAGGCCAAAGCCCTGTCTGCCGTGCTTCTCTACCGGTTCACCACCATGCTGTTACCCTGTGCCATTGGTGCCTTTTTCGTACTGGGTGAGAGGATTGTCTCCTTACACAGGAAAAAGAGAACGGCAGACTAATATACTTTCCTAAAATCTCCACGCAAAACAAGCCACAACACAGTATTCTGTGTCGTGGCTCTTATTATGTTCCATTATTATAAAAAATGATAAGTATTACTTTTTCTGCAGGAAATCAGGAATCTTCAGAGATTTCTCTTCTACAGAGCTTCTGATATCTGTAGGCTTATGAATACCGGGCACCGGCTGTATGGGTCTCGGAGCCTGTCCTCCCTGTCCCTGGGGTGTCGTAGGAGCGGTAGACTGTATATTCATTCCCTTCAGAGAACTGGGAGTCATATGGGAAGCAGGTTGTCTGAAAGCAACACCTCCGCCCAAACGATTCTGTACCACACTGTTGGCCTTATCTTCCAGACCGGTAGCGATCACGGTGATCGTACAGCTATCGGACTTGGACTCATCGTACATAGCGCCGAAGATGATATTGACATCATCTCCTGCCAGTTCCTGTACATAGCTTGCTGCATCAGATGCATCTGCCAGAGTGATATCTCCGGAGATATTGATAATGACATGGGTTGCACCGGAAATGGTAGTCTCCAGAAGGGGACTCTCTACTGCCATCTTCACAGCTTCCATTGCCTTATCATCGCCCTTGCCCTCACCGATACCGATGTGAGCAATACCCTTGTCCTTCATAACGGTCTGTACATCTGCAAAGTCCAGATTAATGACAGCGGGAACATTGATCAGATCTGTGATTCCCTGTACTGCCTGCTGCAGAACTTCATCTGCCTTCTTCAAAGCTTCCGGCATTGTGGTACGTCTGTCCACGATCTCCAACAGCTTATCATTGGGTATCACAATCAGGGTATCCACGTTCTCTTTGATACGCTCGATACCGTTTAAAGCATTTACCATACGTGCCTTTGCCTCAAAACGGAAAGGCTTCGTCACAACACCGACGGTTAAAATGCCCATTTCCTTTGCCAGCTTGGCCACCACCGGAGCTGCTCCGGTTCCGGTACCGCCACCCATACCACAGGTTACGAATACCATATCTGCACCCTTCAGAGCTGCGGAAATCTCCTCCGTACTCTCCTCAGCTGCCTTCTCACCGATCTCAGGCTTGGCTCCCGCACCGAGTCCCTTGGTCAGTTTCTCACCGATCTGTAATAACTTCGGAGCTTTGCAGAGCTGCAATGCCTGCTTATCGGTATTCACCCCGATAAAATCCACTCCGGTAATTTTCTCATCCACCATTCTATTTACAGCGTTATTTCCCGCGCCGCCTACACCGACTACGATGATCTTGGCAGCTGTATCCGCGTCATTCGTCTTAATCTCCAGCAAGGTTAGTTCCTCCTTTTAACCTTTTTCAACTTCACATAGACTATCATATAATCATTTTACAAATTTAGCAACCTATTTTTTCAAAATGTTTCACAAATGTTTCACGCATCCGGCTTGAACGTAAATTTCCCTTTTCCTTCCTCATAATTTTCCATCTGCAGTGTTCCACTTTTCCCTTCCAGTTGCTCCAAAAATCCCGGCAACAGCTGCAGCTTGTCCTCTAAATGGCTGTTATCACTGCCCATGGCTACTTTGATCTGTCCGAAGTAGATGGTGATCTCTCCGGAAGAATGAAAATAAATCTTGTCCGCAGTCAGCTGATATTTATTCAGAAGCTTTGTCATGTCCATGATCCCGGCAAACACTTCCGGATTCTCCACCGGAAGCTGTTCTCCCAGGACGATATGATTAAAAGCCAGTCCTGTGATCTGCGGTACTCCCTGGGTCCGGATTCCGGAGCTCTCCACCACGTAACCATCCTTGTCAAAATACATATAAGTATCCAGATATTTCACGTATCCTGCCAGTGCCTTTTCATACACTGTGATTTTAATGGTATCCGGAGCCAGAATCGATACGTTCATGACATCCACAAAGGGAACATCCTGAATTCCTCTGTCACGGTACTTCAGCGACAGATACAGGGAATTATTCCCCAGCGGTCCCGACATCACGATCTTTTTGATCTCATCCTCTGTATAATGCACATTGCCCTCCACATATACAGTACGGACTGTATATACGGAGTGCAATGCGAAAATGCCTCCGCCCAGTATTAGCAGCAAAGCGCTTATGATCACTATTTTTCTGATAACGGTACTTCGGTCTCTATACACTGGTAATACGTGCTCCTAATTCTCTGAAATCTCTGCAGATATTTTCATATCCGCGTTCTATAAAATGCTGTCCCGTCACGAAGCTCTCACCCTCCGCCGCAAGTCCTGCTAAAACCAGTGCTGCCCCACCGCGAAGTTCACAGGCGTCCAGCTGCTCTCCATGAAGGTGTTCCACTCCGGTGATCACCGCGTGCTGTCCGTCTTTTAAGACAATCTGTGCACCCATAAGGTTTAAGGGTTCTGCAATTCGAAAACGGTTCTCGAAAATATTCTCTTCAATATAACTGATTCCCTCTGCCATGGTCAGTACCGCCATCGCTGCCGACTGCAGATCTGTGGGGAATTCCGGGTACGGTCCGGTCTGCAGATGCCCGATACTCTTGGGTCTCACCGGTGCCTGTACGAACAATCCCTCTTCGGAGACGGTACATTGTGCCCCCATTCTCTCCGCAGCCACAGTCACTGCTTCCATCTGGCTCCAGGGTGCCTGATTTAACAGTACACTCCCGCCGCAGCCGATACAGCCAAACAGATACGTTCCTGCCACGATCCGGTCCGTCGGAACTGTATACCGGGTTCCGTGAAGATCTCCGCCGCCATGGATGATAAGTTCCGGACTTCCCATCCCTTCGATCGAAGCCCCACATGCCGTCAGAAATTCACAAAGTGCAATCACTTCCGGCTCTCTGGCTGCACCGGTGATCACAGTATCTCCGGTGGCTTTTACCGCTGCCAGCAAAATATTCTCCGTGGCGCCAACGCTTGGGAATTTCAGTGTAATCTGGGCACCGTGCAGTTTTTTTGCCCGTGCGGACAAAAGTCCGTCCTCTTCGAGGAATTCAACACCCATCTGTTCCAGTGCATGAATATGCAGATCAATGGGTCTGTCGCCGATGACACATCCTCCCGGATGTTCCATGGTCACATAACCGCATTTGCCGAGCAATGCTCCCAGCAAACACAGCGATGAGCGCATACCGGTAATGGCTTCTCCGCGCATTCTTCTTGCCTCTGCTCTCTCACAGGGCAGGTCATCTCTGCCTCCCGGCTGTACCCGGATCCCATTCTCCTGCCAGTGTACCATACATCCCAGTTCCCGTAACAGATGTACGAACCGATGCACATCCTCGATCCTCGGGCAATTCTGAATATAGGATACTTCATTGGTAAGAAGCGTTGCTGCCAAAATCGGGAGTGCCGCATTTTTAGACCCTTGTATGCGTACCTTTCCCTGTAGCGGCATGCCGCCCTGTATGCGGATTCCCTTCATACAGCACCATCCCCATTACATAAGATATTCTTATCTTATGCCCCGGGATGCGGTTTCGTACCATGTCTTCTATAGTTCTTTTAACTGGATCCTCCGGGCCACACTTAAGACCAGCCCGATCTCCGCCAAAAGGAACAGCGCCGAAGAACCACCGTAACTGATAAACGGCAGGGAGATTCCGGTATTCGGAATGGAGTTGGTCACAACCGCAATGTTCAGGATCGCCTGGATCGCGATGTGTCCCATAACCCCCACTACCAGCATGGCGCCGAACAGGTCCGGTGCATTGTTGGCAATGACCATCATCCGCCACAACAGCATAATGAACATCAGAATAATGGCAACCGCTCCAAACAATCCCAGTTCCTCACAGATAATGGAGAAGATCATATCGTTCTGTGCCTCAGGCAGGAAGCTTAACTTCTGCATGCTCTGTCCCAGTCCCTTGCCCCAGATGCCACCGCTTCCAATGGCATACAGTGCCTGTAATGTCTGGAATCCTTTGTCCTGCGCCTGACTCTCTGGATTCAGCCACGCCTGGATTCTCGCCAGACGGAACTTGCCACCGATCTTATCTCCCATCTGTACTACCACAAATACCAGCAATGCCGCTGTTGCCACCACGCTTAATCCCATGATGACGAATTTTTTGTAATCAGGACTTGCCACGAATACCATCAGCACCGCAATACCCATAATAATGATGGCAGAACTTAAGTTATCCGTAATGAGATATACACATGCTGCGATTGGCAGTGGTGCGCCCATCATAATGAAAAAGCCTTTCATGGTACGCACGCTTTTTCCCATCTTGCACACCAGACTTGCCAGGAACAGGATCATACACAATTTAGCTACCTCAGCCGGCTGCAGATTGAAGCCCGTATGGGGAATACCGATCCATCTTGTAGCACCGTGGGAGTTGATGCCGAGTGGAGTCTTCACCAGGAAGATCAGGATCATCGACACCACATATCCCAGCATAGCGAACCGTTCCCAGAAATGATACGGGATATTAGCAATAATGATCATTCCCACCAGACCGATGATATTGGCAACCAGCTGTTTCTTCATATAAAAGGCTGCATCTCCATAGGTATCATAAGCCTCATAGGAGCTGGCGGAATAGATCATGATCAGACCAAATCCCAGTAAAAACAGCACAATAAAAAGCAGACTGTAGTCAAAAAAGTATTCCGATTGTTGTTTCTTTTTACGCCTTCTGCGAGCTTCTGCCATGCCTGCTTTTACTCCTTATTTCTATTTCTATAACATTATTGCTTTTTATTACTTTTTAATCTGCCAGTCCACGGACATATTCCTTGAAAAGCTGTCCTCTGACCTCATAGTTCGGGAACATGCCCCAGCTTGCACAGGCCGGAGACAGAAGAACCGCATCTCCCGGTTCTGCCAGTTCCGTACACAGCTTCAGGCATTCCTCATAAGTATCCGCGAAACGGATCTTATCGAAGCCATGCTTTCTGGCACACTCGGCAATCTTCTCTCTGGTCTGTCCGATGAGGACGAGGCATTTTACCTTGCCGTCAAAGCTGTCGATCCACTCGTCATATTCGCTCTGCTTGTCATAACCTCCGCCGATGAGAACCGTAGGCCTGCTCATGGCTTTGATGCCCTGAATAGCGGCATCGGGATTGGTTCCCTTGGAATCGTTGTAATAATCCACACCGCCCTTGGTGGCTACGAACTCAATTCTGTGCTCCACTGCGTGGAAACCGCGGATCACCGTAAGGATCGTCTCCATGGGTACCTGCATACCCTCTGCGATGGCAATGGCTGCCATAACATTTTCCACATTGCACAGGCCTACCAGATTCATATCTTTATGAATATCCATCAGCTCGTGCTCTTCGCCGTTTACGCTCTTGATGATCTTGTCACCCCGCAGAAAATAACCGTTTTCCAGTTCCTGATGGGAGGAGAACAATACCGGAGTGGCAGGGCATCTTCCTGCGAAGTCTCTGGTGTAATCATTGTCATAATTCAGTACGCAGATATCTGCCTTCGTCTGCTGGGAAGCCACTGCTTCCTTAGCTGCCACATAGGCTTCCATGGTATGATGTCTGTTCAGGTGATCCGGTGTGATATTCAGGATCGCCGATACCACCGGATGGAATGTATGTATGGTCTCTAACTGGAAAGAACTGATCTCTCCCACAGTAACACTGTCCTTCGAAGTCTTATCTGCTTCCAGGGTATAGGGATTACCGATGTTACCCACCACGAAAGTCTTATCCTTACCGAAGTGTGCCTTCATGATCTCACCGGTGAGTGTGGTGGTCGTCGTCTTACCATTGGTGCCGGTAATGGCGATCACTCTGCCCTGCTCCGCAAGAAATCCCAGTTCGATCTCTCCCAGAATCTGAACGCCTCTGTCTCTCATACGGTTCACCAGCGGAATATCCGTAGGTACCCCGGGGCTTAATACTGCTGCCTGAATACTCAGCTCCACATTTTCAGGAAGTTCTCCGGCGATGCAGGCCGCCCGGCTTCCCTCCGGGAGCTTTGCCTTCAGATCTTCCCCTGTCAATTTATCACTGCTGTCATACAGAACCACGTCTGCATGGTTTTTCTCCAATAATACTGCTGCACCGATCCCGCTGATGCCGGAGCCGATGACCAGACATTTTTGTCCTTCTAA
>ERZ791794.30-NODE-30-length-141672-cov-10.852172_pt1 | contig 141672 bp, 181 predicted proteins | sample MGYA00510312_ERZ791794 | MGnify/ENA primary metagenome ERZ791794 (study PRJEB30046, sample SAMN00791977) | human gut metagenome | study: EMG produced TPA metagenomics assembly of the A metagenome-wide association study of gut microbiota in type 2... | reverse complement strand
ATAGAAACATTCTGGAAATTAACAACTGCTAAACCCGCTTATTTGCTTGGTTTTCGGTGTTGGTGAAAGTGGTTAAGTACCGAGTAATGTATGTAATTCGTGCATTATTCCTACACTATAATTACTGCACAAATTAGTCTCCTCGTTGCATCGAGTGCCGTAGCTGGTGCTCCTGCTTCGAGGAGATTTTTTTGTTTTTACAAGCTATTTTATTTTTTCCATTTCTTCTCTAATCCATTCGAAATCTCTTTGCGTATAAACTTTTTCGGTAATGTCGGAGATCTTATGACCGACTATGTATTTGATGGCGTACTCATCAACGCCATATTTCTTAGCCATTGTGATGAAATGCTTTCGAGCGTCGTGCAGTCTATGCGCCGGGTTCAGTTTTAACTCATCACGGAGTTTGTAAAACCATTTATGATAGCGCTCATAAGTCAAAGCGGTATTCTTACTGCGATTACTCGGGCTGGTGTAATTGAATAGATACAGGCTGCCAATCTCTTGCGCCTTTTTATAATTACGCTCAACCAAATAGCGGATTTTTGGATGAATGGGTACAATACGGTCTTTGCCGGCATCGGTTTTAATACCGCCCTTAAAAGTTCCATTTTCAAGATTGACATTTGCTATTTCAATTAAGCCGATCTCCTGTGGTCTCCAACCCGAGTAGCACTGGACAAGAAGTACATCTATGAGCGCATCATCACCGACATGCTGCCAAAGTAAGTCCATCTCTTCGTCGGTGAAAGTGATGTGTTCATTTTTGGGGTTCACAATCTCTTTAATGACTTCGTCACTTAGATTAAATGTTCGGGAGAAATTTTTATCAACAAGCTCGTACTCAAGAGCATAGTCCAGCATGAGGTTGAACATTGTCTTAATTTGGTTTTTAACTGCTGCGGTAGGAGTCCGTTCTTCTCCTCGACTAATGGATACGCCTTCGTTCATACAACCTTTTATATGCCGAGCCCGTATATCCTTTACTCGCATGTCATACACCGCGGAACAATATGCCCACGCTGAAGTAGTAGATTGAATGCTTTTTACTGTCTTCTCATATTCAGGTAGCCATTTCTCGTAGAGTTCTTTTACAGTGATTGATGGATCCAAGTCATATGGATTCTTGTTATATTCGACAAGAGCAGCGTAAGCATCATTGTAAGTCGGGAAATATGACTCTGGTTTAAGTGGTTTACAGATAGGTCTTCCATTGGCGTTCTTACCCACGCTTATCATGGCTCGAAATGGGTTACGAAGGTTTCTATTCTTAATCTCACTGATTTGTCCGAATCCATTTGGAAGTCGTCTGCGTTTGTTATTTTTGTTCCGTGGTTTTCGCGGTTTTACACTTGGCTGTAGCGGGAAACCGCAGTGCGGACACGACCGAGCTTTATCGCTTACCTGCAGTTCACATTCCGGACATTTTATAAGCATGATTTACCACCTTTCCATTGATTTGTTATTAATAATCATATATCATAAGTGTAGGAATGTCAACTCCTACACATATAATTTATTTAGAGAGACGAGATATGATTATCAATAACCAATCAACCTGTCCAAAATGTGGAGGTCAGCTCAAATATTACGACCATGTTCAAAGACTTATACGAACGAAATACGGCAACAAAAAATGGGTTTCCATCAGAAGGCTCCGATGCTGCAACTGCCATTCGGTTCACAGAGAGCTTCCTGACTTTATATTTCCGTACAAGCAGTATGAGGCAGATATTATTGTTGGTGTATTGGAGGGCTTTATTACCCACGACACACTTGGTTTTGAAGATTACCCCTGCGATATGACAATGATCAGATGGCGAATGCTTCCACCGAGGTTGTTTTTACTGATGGCTGTTTCTAACTTAGAATAGCAGTTGAAAGGAGGCAATAGCCAATGAATGAAATTAAGTTCGCAGAAGGATCGGTTCCGGTAGCCGTGGCGGCTAAGGTCTATGGAAAAGATGCATCCTGGATCCGTGCCGGCATCATATCGGGGTGGCTGCCAATCGGTAAAGCCACGAGAAATGGCAAACTCGTCACAAGCCTAGAGGAAATGAATTCCAAGTACGGTCGAATCAACTTTTATATTTCGCCAAAACTCCTCTGGCAGGAAACCGGTTATGTATGGAAGGGGGAGCGAGCATGAGCACTACAATTCGTCCGGAACTGTCTGAAAAAAACCAGTATTGGATTGACAAGCATCGTTACTATGAGCTGAAGCACTTTTGTTTGCAATATCCATTGTGGAAGCGAAAATACAGTGCCTTAATCAATTCTCCAAGTGGATGGACTCAAATGGCTTCTCCAAATAAGACAAATGAGGTAAACGACCCCATTACGCCAAATATTGATGAGCGGCTATTCTATGCCGATCGGATTAAAATGGTAGAACAGATAGCAAGAGAAGCTGATGAAGCGCTTTCGTGTTATATTTTGGAAGGCGTAACAAAAGGGCTCTCGTATGATCTGCTGAGAGTTCGGTCCGGGGTCCCGTGTGGGAAAGACACTTATTACGACCTGTACAGACGGTTTTTCTGGCTGCTGAGTAAGGAGAGACGGTAATGAAGATAGTAGATATTGCAGTGAAAAAAGTCTATCGCTTCAACTGCCCGAATTGCCAGAGTAGGCTTGAGGCCGATAGCAGCGAACTGACAGACATCGGAGGCAAGGTCAATAAGTTCTATTGCCCGATATGCCGTAAGGACCGTTATATTTCCTGGTCTGATTTAAGGAAGAAGATCGTCTACGAGGGTTCGCAAGAATAACAAGCTCCTTTATGAAAGGGGTGTGTCATTATGAAGTATTATAAGGCAAAGGTTAGAATGACCGGGAAAGAATATAAGCAATTTATAAAAGGCATCGACCATATTGATGATAACAAGCATTATGAACTTGTCTTTTATGCTGATTCGATTAGAAACTATTTTCGATTTTACTGGAGCATATTCAGAAAACATAAAGCCACATTTACCAGATATTAAAAAGATCGAGCCGCTAACAACGGCTCTTTCTTTTTAACTTAGATTAAAAACCAGGACGGAGGTGACGGAGAAATGTGTTAAATTGATATCCAGAAAAATCCCCGGGTAGAAATTTTCGAAAAACAATTTAAAAGGAGAGGCTTATGGATTTTATTTCATTTCTTATTGGGCTTGGAATTGGTGCTCTGATAGTCTGGCTTTTTATCCCTCGAAGTGTAGGAACACTAAGAGTTGATAACTCGGATCCGGATGGTCCGTATTTATTTTTAGAGTTAAAAAGAAGTGTGCACTATGTCGCAACTATGAAAACTGTAAAGTTAAAGGTCAAATGTGAGGATTTTATCCCGCACGAATAACATTTTCTTTTATGGAACCCTATTATTCAGAAAGGAGAAAAGATTATGGGTGAAGAAAACAGAAATTTGTTGGAGGAGGAGATCCGTACCGAGATTGAAAACTTGGCGCATCTTAAATCCGGAAGTCAGGAGCATATTACGGCTGTAGACTGTTTGACAAAGCTGTATAAGCTGAAAATCGAAGAAGATAAGAACGCTGCTGAGCAGATCGAGAAGTTTGAAAGTCGAGAAATCGAGCAAAACTTTAAAGCTGCTCAATTGGCGGAGTCTGTCAAAGATCGATATTTCAGAATTGGTACGGCGGTAGTTGAACTGGTATTACCGCTTGCGTTCTATGGTGTTTGGATGAGAAGGGGCTTTGAGTTTGAGAAAGAAGGTACATTCACCTCTCAGACTTTCAGAGGTTTATTCAGTCGATTCAGACCCACAAAGAAATAAGTTGGTTCCGTTACGGGGAGCTCGTGTTATAAGCATGGGCTCTTCGTTTTTCTGCACAAAAATTACAACTCCTATTATGAGAGATGTAAAAGTGCTTTTCTATCTCTTGATAAAATTAATACGGCAGTTATACTATAATTGCCAGAGATTATCAAGGAGGTAATTTACAATGAGCATGTTTAACGACGCATTAATAAAAGCATTTCGCACTGGACGGTATATTTGCCCTGAATGCGGAGCACTCATGGAATTCGAGGACGAAGGAAGGTCTACCCTGATTTGCCTGAATTGTGGCTATGATGAGGATATAGACCACTATGGGTTCACTGATGAAGAATATCAGGCACTGTACCCAACAAAAGAGGAAGTATGTGGGTACGAAGACGATGAAGACGACGAAGACGATGAGTACAACGGAGAAACATACGATGAAGTCTATGGCGAGCTAAGCGACGATTAAACTGAAATTATTGCTGAGGAAAGGGTCCTGACGAGGGCTCTTTCTTTTTTGTTTACGAGGTTTTATGCGGTACCATTTTACAAAGCCAGAAATATACATCTCGATATATGGAAAGCGATACATATGCGACCATCCGGTTTATGATAGCTGTACTCTTTATGAGATGGACGGAAAAGGGCTGGCGGTAATACAGCAGCGATATGACTTGGATACAAAAAGCACATGGTGGAGCGAGGTAGACCCATGGATTACGGATTCTTTATATTTGCATCCGGATTTTCGGGAGTATTTTGGAAAACGCTCTGGACCTTGTACGGACGGTCTTTATCCAACCGTGACCGTAAGACAGATAATGTGGGCGCTTAAGATGAAACCAATCCCAAAGGAGCGTTGGGAGACTGTTTTTGATAGACGAGAGATATGACGCAAAAAATACATCTCCCTTTATGAAAACGATTGGTTTTTGAAAGGAGATTTGAGAATCATGAAAACATTGAAGAATAAAGTTGTTGCAATAGCGTTACTCGGGTTTGGGTATTTAGGTACCTTATTCGATAACGACATAACAGCATTGATATTCTTTGCGTTTATTGCCATTCCGATGTTCTTTGCGAAAGAGAATTGGATTTACTGAGAATTTGAGCCGACAACGGCTCTTTTCTTTTGGCACGCAAAATTTACAAGTCCCTTTATGAAAGAATCTTATCTAAAGGGAGGATTTAATATGGTATTATTTTTCATTCTGACGATTGTATTGGTAATTTTGGCGATTTTCATTGCTCTCGCGGTTAGCGCTGCGGGTGCTTCGGCAATCATCATTTTTGGCGATGTAATTGTGTGTGCATGTATCATAATGTGGATATTGAAGAAGATCCTTAAGAAAAGGTCTAACGAGAATTGAGCCGACAACGGCTCTTTTCTTTTGGCACGCAAAATTTACAACTCCCTTTATGAAAATAAATCAAATGGAGGTTTGTAGTATGAAGATGTTGTTGAAAATCTTTGCATGCATTATCGATATTCTATTGATGCCAATTAGGGCTATTTTGGCTTTAGAGGTATATGTTACCGCGGCCATAGTTAGCGATATGGACATCAAGGAAATGGTAAAAGCTTGGTTAGAGGAAATAAAACAATATCCATCTTTACTAAAGGCATCACTGAAGATTCTATTCTGGAATTGAGCCGACAACGGCTCTTTTCTTTTTACTGCGCGAAATTTACAAGTCTTATTATGAGAAACGGTTAGCTCAAATGGAAGAGCGGTCCACCGGATTAAAAAGCCGGATTAATGTGAATGAGGATGCGGAGATCGAGCACAACCCGCACTGTTTCTTTTCATTTTTATTTTTTAGAAAGGAGATATCATGAGCATCGAACAGTTTGACCTCATATTGTGTGACCTGTATCGGGTCGACACATGGATGCCGCCACTTTTTGGGAAGTGGATGGATGAATACAAAGAAACAAGCTACTCGCTGTGGGCAATTGACGAACTTAGAGACTTTATTGCCGACCGGCTTTTCCCTCGTACAGAGGGGTCTATTGAAGAATTCTCCAATCTTACATACGAGTTCATGATGAAGATGTCTCTGTATTCGAAAGTAAACCCTAAAACCAATTTGATATTTCAAACAGCTAAGCAAAAGGCTTCTGATGTTTTGGAGCTTTTGCAGGCTATGGAATAAAAACTAAAGGAGAAAGGAAATATGAGAAAAAAACAAACAATTCAAATGGCGATCCACAGGTCTATGATGCTTATTAAAAAGTATTCCCCAGTTGGACTTTCCTGTATTGCGTCAGTAGGGGTGGTCATTACAGCAATTGCTGCGGTTAAGGCTACTCCAAAGGCTGTAATGCTTATTCATGCAGACAGTGAAAAAAGACATGATGGCGATCCACATGCTTACACAAAAACAGAGGCAATTGCTGTGGCATGGAAATGTTATATTCCAGCTGTGGCAATTGGAGCCTCTACAATCGCGTGTATCATGGGGGCAAATGCCTTGAACAGACGCCAACAAGCGGCACTTACCAGTGCTTACGCACTTGTTCAGAGCTCCTATAAGGAATATAAGGATAAGTTGCGTGAGTTGTATGGCGAAGAAGCTCATAATGCAATTATCGATTCTATCGTTGTCGAAAAATGTAAGGACTGTTCTATATCCACTCCGGGATGTTTTGCGCCCCCTTCAACACTTGACTTTGGCGAAGGCATGGAGCCAGAAATAACTCGTACTTTCTATGATGCTTTCTCGCAGCGATATTTTGAATCTACAGTCGCAAAAGTAATCGAAGCAGAATACCATCTAAACCGTAATTTCCTGCTTGCCGGGACCATTTCGCTAAATGACTTTTATGAGTTTCTCGGACTTGAAATAACGGATCTCGGAGATGCTGTTGGTTGGTCATCAGTAAATGGTGATATTTACTGGATAGACTTCAATCACCGTCGTATCACTTTGGATGATGGCATGGAGGTCTATGTCATTGACATGGTATTTGAGCCGACTGCGGATTGGATGGAAGATTTATAATATTCGCAAAAAACACATTTCGTTTTATGAAAACTAAAAGGAGGTTTCGCTTTATGAAGAATGCAAAATTGATTAAAATCCTGGGTCTTGTCGCCACTGTAGTTGGGATGGGAGCTACGCTCTTGACTGACTGGGTGAACGAAAAGAAGATGGATGAAAAAATCGATGAGTGCGTTACTGAAAAGCTTGCCGCACTTAGCGACGATGAAGATGAGGAGTCCTAACAGGGACTCTTCTCTTTTGTTTTTGTGAGGTAAAGTATGTGCAAGACGGATAATGCAATCCCAAGAATTCAGAATTATGTCGAGAGCTATTGTTCGGCTCTGAATGTACCATGCGGCACAGATTTGTTCAAAAAGAGGTCTTATCGACGATGGGCGGCATATGAGATTTGTGATTTGATTGCAAGTCACCCGTTTGATAATGTAGATGCTATCATTGAGGATTTTATGTTTTTGATAATGGCTTACATGTCGTTCGACCATAGCGATCAGTGCAATATAGTATTTAAAAGTGCGTTAGAAACAGCGGAAACGCTGCTTATCTATTTAGATCAAAAGGAGAATTGATTATGAAAGGAAAAAATTTAATCATTATTGGCCTTGGCGCAGCAGGCGGATTCATAAGTGCAAGCGGATTGTTCATTTATGCAATCCTCAAATCTGATATGATGAGGCAGGCATTATGCCAAATTACCGCAGATAAAGTTAATCGTTGGATGTTCGGAGAAGCAAAAAAGCCTCGCTATGGGGATAGAGTTTCTTACCGGGATTTCTACCGCTCCAAAACTGGTTTTTATCGCAATGTTGATGAATTTATATTTGATACTTATGAAGACGCAGATAATACCCTTGGTGAGTTATCAAAGATTGCGGAGCGTTATGGCATTGCGAAAATATCGGATTACTATGACTTAATCTGTGGTAAATCAGAACATGGTTCTTATGACGATACTCGCTATGGTTGGACCGTTAGAGATCTGCAACTGGCATCGATTGCACAACTCGAAACAGGCGTTGATAAGGAGGAAAAATCTAGTTTTATTTTGAATCTTCCTAAAGCATATAGATTTTAAAAGGAGAAGTGAATATGAGTAAAAAAAGATTATCTGATATCTTGAAGAGCGTACAGACGGCTATGAAAAAGCATAGTCCGGAGATTCTCACCGGTATTGGAATCGCAGGCATGATTACTTCTACGGTAATGGCGGTAAAAGCAACCCCTAAAGCACTTAGGCTGCTGGACGAGTATAAGCTTGAGCGAGGCTATCCGGAAGAAACCGAAAAAATCCCCCCAATCGAGGTTGTTAAGACAACCTGGCTCTGTTATATTCCGTCTGCAATAATTAGTTCCGTCTCTGTTATGTGTCTAATTGGAGCAAACTCTACAAATCTTCGAAGAAATGCGGCTCTTGCCACCGCCTATACGCTTTCGGAAACTACCCTCAAGGAGTATCGGGAGAAGGTGGTAGAATCTATTGGCGAGAAAAAAGAGCGTACAATTCGCGAGGAGGTCGCAAAGGACAAGTTGACAAAAGACCCGGTCCGAGAAGTGATACTCACTGAAAAAGGCGGGAATACGATTTGTTATGATGCTATATCCGGACGCTACTTCAAGTCTGACAGGGATAAGATCGGCAGAGCAATGAACGAATTGAATCGGCGGATGAGGGACGAGTTGTATGTCACGCTTAATGATTTCTACTACGAAATCGGTCTTGACCCGACGAAATTGGGCGATGATCTTGGGTGGAACATAGACAAAGGTTATGTGGATTTAGCATTCTCATCTCATTTGGATGCAAATGGTACCCCTTGTTTGGTCATCGATTATCGAGTGGCGCCGGTTTATGACTATCGGTAATATTGCCGCGCGAAAAATACATCGTGTTTAATGGAAGAACATTCCAAAATTCATACATTTGAAAGGAGATTTCACAATGGAAAACATGAACGAAAATATGGCTATCGAGGAGATCGAGAACACAGAAGAGGTCGTTGATTCTGGAAAGAGCAACACTAAAATCCTTGCTGGGGTTGGCCTTGCTGGTTTGGCGCTTGGAATTATTGCGCATAAATACGGTAAGAAGATCGCAGCAAAGATAAAGGGTAAACTTAAGAAGAACGACAATGATGAAGATCTTGTCGAAACCGATTTCGATGATTCTGTTGACAACTGAAAATGCGAATTTGAGAAGTTCGGATGAGGGGAAGTACCTGTTACAAGGTGCTTTCCCTTTTTTCTTTAGAAAGGAGTAAAACCATGCAGCAATACCGATATGACGGTCCAGTTATGCGTTTTGACAGCTGTGTTCAGTATAGATGGACGGCAACAACAGTTGCTGCTACCGAAGCAAAGGCGAAAAGTAACTTGATTTATCGCTATAAAAAAGAAAATGGATTATTGCCAAGTGCAAAAATCACATTGCCCGAAAAATTAATCTTGGTGTAAGAAAGGAGAGCGTTTAGTGGAAGATTACAAGTCCAATTCCGATAAGTCCCGTCAGGAACAAAAAGAAGAAAGAAAGGTTGAAGCGGTTATAACCGGTACTGCCAAAACTCGAAAAAAGGGCGAGATGCAGAAGTTCGCTGATGTGTTTATTGCAGAAGATGCTGGAAATGTGAAGTCCTATATTATGATGGAAGTTATTGTACCGGCAGTAAAAAAAGCCATATCCGACATTATAACAACCGGAATAGATATGATTCTTTACGGGGAAGCCGGGAGAAGCAGAAAAAATGGGACGGCATCAAAGGTATCTTATCGGAATTACTATGAACAAGGCTCTGAACGAGTTCGCGCTGGATCCATGAATGGTAGACGGAACACTCCAGACTATGATGATATTCTCTTCGATACTCGTGGAGACGCAGAAGCAGTTCTGGATGCCATGAACGACATCATTAGTCAATATGGGACAGTAAGCGTGTCGGATTTCTATGACCTCGCTCGTGTTCCAAATGATAATTTCACCATGAATCGCTATGGCTGGACTAATATCGGAGGCGCCACGGCTATGCGAGTTCGAGATGGTTATATTCTGAAATTGCCTCGTGCTATCCCACTGAATTGAAAGGAGATTGTGTCATGACGAGAGCAGAGACTCTTGATAGGGCAAAAGCTTGTGTATGCGGTCAGAGGGAGAACGAATACGGTTCCCCTGAAGATAATTTCAAGGTAATCGCAAACTTCTGGAGCGTCTACAAAGGAGTAGAGTTTACAGCAAACGATGTTGCTATGATGATGGCACTTCTTAAAATTGCACGAATTAGGACAGGAACGGCTACGGACGATAGTTATGTTGACCTGGCCGGATATGCTGCCTGTGGTGCAGAAATTACTACTAAAAATAGAAAAGGAGAATAACCAATGAAAAATAAGACAGAAATCATGAAAAGCGTGAATATCGTTGCTTCCAAGGCAATTATGAAGATTAAGAAGCGCAGTCCGGAGATCCTCATCGTTGTCGGCGTTGTTGGAACCGTTGCGAGCGCCGTAATTGCCTGCAAGGCGACGACTAAAGTGAACAAAATCATCGATGATGCTAAGGACGATATTGATAAGGTCCATGTCGCCACTGAAAACTGTGTTACTGAGGCTGGTGAAACTTACTCCACCGAAGACTCTAAGAAGGATCTCGCTATTATTTACGCCCAGACCGGCGTGAAGCTTGCTAAGCTCTATGCTCCTGCAGTAATCCTTGGCACATTTTCCATCGCAAGCATCCTCGCATCTAACAACATTCTTCGTAAGCGGAATGTCGCTCTCGGAGCTGCCTATGCTGCAATTGATAAGAGTTTTAAAGACTATCGCGGTCGAGTAATTGAGCGCTTTGGCGAGCAGGTCGATACCGAGCTGAAATATGGCATCAAGGCGAAGAAATTCGAGGAAGTCGAAGTTGACCATGAAACCGGGAAGGAGAAAAAGGTTAAGAAAACCGTTATGGTTGCTGACCCCAATCTTCAGAGCGACTATGCGGTGTACTTCGATAATAAGAGCCGGAATTATGAAACCAATCAGGATTACAATTATATGTTCCTAAAGGCTCAGCAACAGTTTGCAAATGATAAACTTCAGACCCGCGGGCATCTTTTCCTGAATGAGGTTCTGGACGACCTCGATCTTCCGCGCACCTCTGCTGGTCAAATTGTCGGTTGGACAAAAGATGGCCCCGATGGTTATGTGAATTTTCGTATTGTAGAAGTTGACCGGGAAACCGAAGACGGTCGTCATGAACCCTCGTTACTGCTCGACTTTAATGTCGAGGGCAATATTTGGGACAAAATGTAATCCGACATTAAGGAGGATATAAAAATGAAAACTATATTTTCGTATATCCTTTCTACCATGGCTGGGCTTTGCCTTGTAGGTGGCATTGCCGTACTCTCTGGCGGAAAGGAGTAAGAAATGGACTTCTTGGATGATTTCATTTCAATGGTAGACGCAATGCTAAATAGCAGAAGGAAAAGACATATTATCGGCGGGATCCTCTTGAGCGCTTCTATGCTTTTTGGAGGTCTCGCCATTACTGTTATTACGACTAAACCAGAAGAGGAGGAATGGGTCGATGAGTAAGATGAACCTCGCTATGTTCTTGTCCGGGGTCACGGTTGGAGCGGCAGGAGCATGGTTATACCTTAAAAAACGATACGAACGACTTGCGCAGGAAGAAATTGATTCGGTAAAAGCAGTTTTCTCTGAACGAAAAACAAACCTGACTGAAAACAGAACCGATGAAGAACAGGAGAATCAGCATATGGCAGACATTGCAAAATTAAAGCCTGATCTCGTTGACTATGCTGCAAAGCTGCAAACTATGGGCTATACAAACTATAACGAGCACAGCAAGAAGACGAAGGGAAAGGAGGAACCCCCAGTAAACGAGGATAAGCCATATGCCATTTCTCCCGATGAATATGGAGATCGGGATGATTATACGCAAATCAGTTTGGTTTATTATGCGGGTGATGAAGTTCTTGCTGACGAAGAAGACGAGACAGTAGACAATGTGGACGATATTGTTGGAGCCGATTTTGCCAACCACTTCGGAGAGTATGAAGACGATTCCGTTTTCATTCGTAATGATCGCATGAAGTGCGATTATGAAATCCTTAAGGATTATCGTTCTTTTGCGGATGTCTGTGATGGTTCTCGGTATTAATAGGAGGAAAAATGACTGAGAAAGAGCTGAATCAGGAGTATTTCAATTGGATGTGTCAGCTCGTATGCGATAAACGATGGCGTAATAAAGGGTTGTCTTATCAGATGCTTTTGAGTCAGTTGCACTCTATTGATTTTCAATACACATTGCCGATGGACGAGAATAGAGCAGAAGATGGCATCGACCTTCGATATCGCTTCGGCTACGAGAAAGAGTATGAAGGTTCAATGATCGCCTGCTATTTGGATAATCGTCCATGCAGCGTTCTGGAAATGCTCATAGCGCTGGCATTTCGATGCGAGGAACACATAATGTCCGATCCCGAAGTCGGAAACCGAATGGGACAATGGTTCTGGAGCATGATTGTCAGCCTTGGGCTATCCCACATGACGGATCAGTTTTTTGACCTGGAGAATGTAAATAATGTTATATTTCGGTTCATGGAGCACCAGTATGATCGAAACGGAAATGGTGGATTATTTACAATTGACGACTGCAAATATGATTTGAGAACTGTAGAGATTTGGTGGCAGATGAATTGGTATCTTGATAGCATCCTCTAAACCCACATTAGAAAGGAGAACAACATGGACGAGATGATTCGTTATATTTTCAATAGCCTCGGCAATGTCGAAGGTAACATGAGCACTGTTGTTAAAGCTTTGAAAAAGCAAAAAGCATTCAATGGTAGAGCTGTGATATTTGCTGCAGCAGTTACCATGTATATGTTTGCCCAGCATGCTGACTACCGTAAGGAAATCGCGGATCTCAAGAGCGAAATCAAGAAGTTGAAGAACACGGAAGGAGATCAATAAACCTCGATGATCGACTTTTTAATGATTTCAACCCGTAGTACGAAGCGTGGAATAATAGAAATCTATCCGAAGTTTGTCATTAAGAAAAGCTCCGATCTGATGATCCGAGGCGGTGATTTTTACGCAATATGGATGGAAGATCGAGGATTATGGTCTACGGACGAGCAAGATGCACTTCAACTTATCGACCATGAACTTGATAAGTACGCGGAAGAAAACAAATCTCGTTTTGACGGTGGCATCAAAGTCCTTCATATGTGGGATTCCGAATCCGGAATGATTGATTCTTGGCATAAATACTGTCAGAAGCAAATGAGAGACTCATTCCATATGTTGGATGAGAAATTGATATTCTCTAATACGCCCACAAACAAAAAAGACTATGCAAGTAAACGACTGAACTACCCTTTAGGAGAAGGGTCGATTGAAGCGTGGAACAAGCTTATGTCTACGCTCTACTCGGAAGAGGAGAGACTGAAAATCGAATGGGCTATTGGATCCATCGTTTGTGGAGAATCAAAGAAACTTCAAAAGTTTATGGTCTTGTATGGTGCTGCCGGTACTGGTAAGTCAACGGTGTTGAATATCGTGCAACAGCTTTTCGATGGCTATTACTCGGTATTTGACGCCAAAGCACTTGGCTCTTCGAACAACTCTTTTGCTTTGGAAGCTTTTAAAACCAATCCGCTTGTTGCGATTCAGCATGATGGCGACTTGTCTAAGATTGAGGATAATACCCGCCTGAATAGCTTAGTATCGCATGAGTTGATGACCGTAAATGAGAAATTCAAGTCAACCTATGCAAACCGGTTTAAATGCTTCCTGTTCATGGGAACCAATAAACCGGTAAAGATTACAGACGCAAAGTCTGGTTTGATCAGACGGTTGATTGATGTGTCTCCATCGGGTAACAAACTAAATCCGAAAGACTATAAGGCGGTCACAAAGCAGATTGAATTTGAACTTGGTGCCATTGCTTATCATTGTCAGGAGATCTACCTTGAGAATCCAAGCAGATACGATGATTATATTCCCGTAGCAATGCTCGGAGCCTCTAATGATTTCTACAACTTCATTATTGATTCCTACCATGTCTTCAAGAAAGAAGACGGGACAACCCTTAAAGCCTCGTGGGAGATGTATAAAACCTACTGCGACGAGGCAAAAGTTACCATCCCATTCTCGCAGAGAATTTTCAAAGAGGAGCTAAAAAACTATTTTCGGGATTACAAGGAGAGATTTAATCTTGATGACGGCACTCGTGTTCGTAGTTATTATACTGGTTTCCGTACTGAGAAATTTGAAGATCAAAAGCTTTCGGAAAAAGACGAGCCAGAGCATAAACTAATCGAATTTCTAAAACAGAAATCGGTCTTTGATTGTGAATGCGCAGACTGTCCGGCTCAGTATGCTTCGGCGAAGGAAACACCCATTTCCAAATGGGAGAATGTTTCAACAAAGTTGAGTGACCTGACCACATCAAAACTCCACTATGTAAGGGTTCCTGAAAATCATATAGTTATCGACTTTGATATTCCAGACAAGGATGGCAACAAATCTTTTGAACTGAACCTAAAAGAGGCAAGTAAATTCCCGCCAACTTATGCTGAATTAAGCAAAAGCGGACAGGGAATCCATCTTCATTATATTTACAACGGTGATGTCAATAAACTGAGCAGAGTTTATGACGACCATATTGAGGTAAAGGTCTTTAACAAAAAGAGCTCACTTCGAAGAAAGTTGACAAAATGTAATGACTTGCCTATCGCAACCATTAATTCCGGTCTGCCATTGAAAGGAGAAAAGCCGGTGATAAATTTCGAAGGGGTAAAAAATGAAAAGGGTCTACGGACGCAAATCAAGCGTAACCTGAATAAAGAGTATCACCCCGCGACAAAACCCAGCGTCGATTTCATCTATAAAATTCTTGATGATGCTTATAAGAGTGGACTCAAGTATGATGTTACCGACATGCGTAATGCCGTTTTGGCATTTGCAGCAAGCAGTACACATCAATCGGATTACTGCATCAAATTGGTGAATAAAATGCAATTCAAATCCGAAAGTCAATCTGAGGGTGTAAAAAACGATGATGCCAAACTCGTGTTTTACGATGTCGAGGTATTTCCGAACCTGTTCCTTGTTAACTGGAAAGTTGCGGAGTCGTATACGCCTAAAGATTTTCCGAGTTGGTCTGATTATATTCGCGAGCTTCAGACAAACCACAAGCCGGTTTCTCGAATGGTCAACCCCACTCCTACGGAGATTGAGGCATTGATGAGATCTCGTCTGGTTGGATTCAACTGTAGACGGTACGATAATCATATTCTCTATGCGAGGTTGATGGGGTATACAAACGAGCAGCTATTTAATCTTTCGAACAGAATCGTTGGAGGAAGCTCAAATTGTTTCTTTGGTGAGGCATATAATGTATCCTATACGGATGTTTATGACTTTTCCAGCAAGAAGCAAAGCCTCAAAAAGTTCGAAATAGAGTTGGGTATTCACCATCAGGAACTTGGTCTTCCGTGGGATCAGCCGGTGCCAAAAGAGCTCTGGACGAAGGTTGCCGAATACTGCGATAACGATGTCATTGCAACGGAGGCAACATTCTGGGCTCGTGAAGCAGACTATACTGCTCGTCAAATTCTGGCAGATGTGGCGGGCATGTCGGTAAATGACACCACGAACTCGCTGACTGCAAAAATTATATTTGGTAGCAATCGTAAACCCCAAGACCAGTTCAATTATCGGTTTATGGGTGACGAGAGTCAGATCTTCGACTCTAATAACGATCTTGCATATTCGATTAGCTTGGAAGATTATGATGAGTTCACCCAATTCGATAAGAATCATCGTCCAATATTTCCAGGTTATAAATTTGAAAACGGCAAGTCTACTTACAGAGGGGAAGAAGTCGGAGAAGGCGGCTATGTTTATGCTGAACCCGGCATGTACAGTTGCATTGCGCTTTTGGATATTGCCTCTATGCACCCAAGCAGTATTGTAGCCGAGGAATTGTTCGGTCCGGAATATACAAAACGGTTTAACGAGATCCTCCAGGCTCGAATTGCAATCAAGCACAAAGAATTTGATAAAGCAAAAAAGATGCTTGGTGGTGCGTTGACAAAATACTTAACCGACGAAAATGTTGCTGCCGACTTGGCACAAGCCCTGAAGATCGTAATCAACTCGGTCTATGGCTTAACTTCGGCCGGATTTGAGAATCAGTTCCGAGATAACCGCAATAAGGATAATATTGTGGCTAAACGCGGAGCCCTGTTTATGATAAACCTTAAACACGAGGTCCAAAAACGGGGTTTTATCGTTGCTCATATTAAGACTGATTCGATCAAGATCCCCGATGCCACTCCGGAAATCATCAATTTTGTAACCGAATACGGTAAGTTGTATGGGTATAACTTTGAGCATGAGGCGACATACGACCGCATGTGTCTGGTTAATGATGCAGTTTATATTGCCAGATATGCAACACTTGACAGATGCTGCGAATTGTATGGTAAGAAGTATCTCAACTCCTCAAAAGATATTTGCAAGGAGAATAAAAAGCACCCGTACGATTGGATGGCGACTGGAACCCAGTTCCAGATTCCTTATGTTTTCAAGACCCTCTTCAGTAAAGATCCCATTGACTTCGAGGATATGTGTGAAACCAAATCTGTAACATCTTCGCTCTATCTTGACATGAATGAGGATCTTCCGGATGTGAGTAAAATTGAAAAAGACCTTGAGCTGATTGTAAAAAAGGCAAAAGAATTTGGTGTGACTATGGATCTTAGTGGGAACAGTGGTGATTCCGAACTCGATCCAATGGTGAGGGAAATCGCCAAGGGTCACGACTACCACTTCGTCGGAAGGGTTGGCCAATTCTGTCCGATTAAACCAGGATGCGGTGGTGGCATCTTGCTTCGTGAGACGGAAAACAAGAAAACAAAAGTAAAGAGTTATGCTGCGGCGACCGGTTCTAAGGGCTTCCGTTGGCTGGAGTCCGAGATGGTTAGACAGCTCGAAAAACAGAAAGACATCGACCGAGCCTATTACAACAATATGGTTGATGAGGCTGTGAAGACATTGTCTGTTTATGGTGACTTTGAACGATTTGTGGCAGACGAACCATATGTTTCAGACAACACACCGCCTTGGTTTGGTCCGGATGAAACTACCCCATTTGATGTAAGATAAAAGGAGGATTTAACATGGCTTACAAAACCGCCAACAACCTCATTATTGAGAACGCCCACATCTTTTTCAAGAATTTTAAGGGCGAGGAGAAAAAATACAATCGTGCCGGGGCTCGGAATTTCTGCGTAGAGATCGAGAGTCCGGAAATGGCTCAGAAGCTTATCGAGGACGGATGGAATGTAAGAGCCCTGGCACCTCGTGATGAAGACGAGCCTGCCCGGCATTATATTCAGGTCACCGTTAGTTTCAATAATATTCCGCCGAAGATCATCATGCTCACGCGTCGCACAAAGACAACACTCGATGAGGAATCGGTTGGAACACTGGATTTTGCTGAAATCCGTAATGTCGATCTGACTATTCGTCCTTATCCTTGGGAAGTAAACGGGAAAAGTGGCGTAAAGGCGTATCTTAAGACGATGTATGTTACCATCGAGGAAGATGAATTCGCCGAGAAATACGCTGAAGCAGAGGGTCCGGACGATTTGCCCTACTAAAAAAATAGGTGCCAGCTTAATACATGTCTGGTTAAATGCCCAGTAAGGTCTTGATTATGTGTGCACACATATGAGGGTAAGAGGAAACAGCCTATTTTCAATCACCAAAAAGGAGAAGAAGCATGGTAGAATTCGAATTTAGTTTTGACATTGATAAAGTCAAATTTGAAGAGCGGTTTGTAAATGATGAACTTGAGACTGTAACACTATATTTCATTGCGCCTAAAGAATGGCTCGGTGATCTTTTTCCGGAAGCAGTTCACGCAACAATCAGTGTAGAGTATCCCATAGCTCACCCAGAAGCGAGGTATGCTTCAGTCATGATCTCTCCAACAAAAGAAAATTCGGACGGAGGCTTTGAGGATTATGAGTGGGGTGACATTATTGCCTTGCCGGAAGAAATCGAGGCCTTGATGATTCTTGCAGAAAAGGAGGAAAAGATCAATGGCGTTGCAAAAGAAGAAAAAAACCAATGAAACCATAGAAGAAATGCTAATGAAAAAAATACCTGCATTTACTTCGCGGACGGTTATGCGGAAACGGAAGATAGCACCAAAATCTCAGCAGCCGGAAGAGGAAATAGTCAAAACCGTTGCGCCTGAAACCGTAGAAGAAATGCTAATGAAAAAAATGCCCGCTGAGAAAAATTCGAAAACGGTTTCTTCTCCGCAAAAGGCATTCTTGGATGTATTTAGGCAGTTGACTAATCGGCATCGTTCCTGGGATGTGTGGCGTGATTTCATCACCATGTTTGCATGCTCCCTCTCCAATCCTCTTGATAAGGCGCATCGTCACAAGCGGGAAGAGTTATATTTGCAAACCGTGAAAAAATACAAAAAGCAGGAACAGGAGCTATTCCCTGAACTGGCTGCGCAGACGGTTTTGGCTTTGGAAGAAAACCCGGAGCAGGACTTTCTGGGCAGTATTTTTATGTCTCTAAATCTCGGCAATGAGCATAATGGTCAGTTCTTCACTCCATATGATGTTTGTAAGATGATGGCTGAAGCAACGATGGATGGCGTGCTTCTGAAAGTCGAGCGAGATGGTTATATTTCCATCAATGATCCCTGTTGCGGTGCCGGCGCCACTTTGATTGCTGGAGTACATGTTGCAAAAAAACAGCTTGACAAGGCGAACCTAAACTACCAAAATCACATTCTTGTGGTTGCGCAGGATATCGACGAGGTTGTTGCGCTGATGTGTTATATTCAGCTTTCGCTTCTCGGAGTTGCCGGGTATGTAAAAGTTGGTAACTCGCTGACAGATCCGATTACAGGTACTGATGACAAAAAGAACTACTGGTTTACACCAATGTATTTCTCTAATATCTGGGTAATACGGCGAATCTTAGGGAGGCACTAATGGCAGGTATATCGCTCCGAGACTATCAGATGGACGCTGTAAAACGCATGAAAAACGGTTGCATTCTCTGTGGTGGCGTCGGTAGTGGTAAATCCAGAACAGCTTTAGCCTATTACTACAAGCAAAATGGCGGGGAGCTGGGTACAGACGAGTATGTGCCTATGGATGATTGTGATATTAAAGACCTTTATATCATCACCACTGCCAGAAAGCGAGACACTTTTGAGTGGGAGGGAGAACTATCACCATTTCTGCTTTCTACTCATCCGGAACTCAATTTATATTCGAACAAGGTGATCGTAGACTCTTGGAACAATATTGGAAAGTATGCTGCTGTAAAAGATGCGTTCTTTATATTTGATGAGCAGCGAGTTGTTGGCTCCGGAGCTTGGGTGAAAGCTTTCTTAAAAATCGCCAAAGCAAACGAATGGATCTTATTATCTGCGACACCCGGGGACACATGGGAAGACTATATCCCCGTCTTTGTGGCAAACGGTTTCTATAAAAACAGGACAGCATTTAAAGAGGAGCATATGGTCGTGACCTGGGTGAACGGAAAGTATCCCAAAGTGGATCGATACTTGGGCGTTGGGCGTTTAATCCGACTTCGCAATAGTATTCTGGTTGATATGGACTTCAAACGAGAAACCCAGTCGCATCATGAGGATGTCTATGTTAGTTATGATGTAGCGAAGTATAAGGAAGTCAGCAGGACCAGATGGAATCCTTATAAAAACGAGCCGATCGTTAATGCCGGCGATCTATGCTATGTTTGGCGTAAAATCGTAAATTCTGATGAGTCCAGGCAAGTCGCGCTGCTGGAACTATTCGAAAAGCATCCCAAAATGATCGTTTTCTATAGTTTTGATTATGAGTTGAATATTCTTAAAAATCTTTATTACGGAAACGATGTAGAGATAGCGGAGTGGAACGGTCATAAACATCAACCTTTGCCTACGAGTGAAAGTTGGGTATATCTTGTCCAATATGCTGCGGGCGCTGAGGGTTGGAATTGTATAAGCACTGATACGATCGTGTTTTACTCTCAAACTTACTCTTATAAGATCCTGAAACAATCAGCCGGTCGAACTGACAGACTCAATACCCCGTTTAGAGATCTTTACTATTATCATTTGAAGTCCCGTTCTTCAATCGATTTAGCAATTAGTCGGGCGTTAAATGAAAAAAGAAATTTCAACGAAACGAGATATGTCGATGGGTTCGCAAAAATAAAGCCGGTTAATACTGTTCGAGAAAGGAAACAAAATGATAAAAATTGAAGTCGCGGACTATTGCAACGAGTGCATGGACTTTGATCCGGATGTAGAGAGGCCTCAAAAACTATATAACTTTGGCGAGGAAATTACAATCTCTGATACGGTTATTCGTTGTGCAAATCGCAATAGGTGCAGAAATATTGCACGCTATTTGAAAAAGAAAACGGAGGTGTAGTCATGAACCCCGATAATGAGCATTATGAAGTACCCAAGAAAACGAGCGCTACTGGATATCGGATGGGGCAAGCTGTAGCTGTACTTATCGGACTTTGTACAATGGCGATTATCATCGCTTTGACAGTTAAAATCATTCAATGGTTATTGTGATATTTGAAAGGAGCTGCAAAATGTTTATTAAAAAAGACTGCGAACATACAAATCGAATTTATATTTGCCTTTTCGGAAAACGCTTCATCTTTGAAGATGGTAAGTATTCCGGCTGGTACAGACCATAAAAGAGGTTCTTCCCATGTATACTTTACGATTTAACAGCAGGCGCATAAAAGCAGCGCTTGCTGTTCTCATTTTCTTTATCGGTTTTACTCCTAATTTATTTGCAAAGACCGAAGTAGTAGCAAAGCAATTTGATATTGCACCGACTTGCATTGGAGTCGTGCAGATGAACATTGTGGAGCGTCGGGCTAAGATTGAGCCCGTTAAGCATGTACCCCAAGAAATCAATGCTGATTTTAACATTATGATCCAATCCGGTTATACTCCAGAGGAACTTTCAAGAACTCTTACAACCAGTGCGCATAAAGCAATGAAACCGTATGTTGAAGCAATAGTAAAAGCGGAGCGTACATACGGAGTTAATGCTCTTTATTTGCTTTGTAAATTGGGGCTTGAAAGCGGTTGGGGTAGATACATGGCCGCAAAAAATAATATTGCCGGGTGGACAAATAATGATGGGAGTTTCAGAGATTTCGATTCGGTTGAGGACTGTATTATGCATGTAGCGAAAAACATATCGACTACATACAAAGAAGTTGTAGGTACAAGATTGGCTGATGTATGCGAAAGATATTGTCCCGGATCAGGTTACACGGAAACATTAATCCAAATCATGACGGAGCGAGCATCAAAAATCTGAAAGGAGCTTTCCTATGGAAAACGATAGCGCCAAAAAAATCGTAAAGGCGGATGTTACAGAAGTGACGAAAAAAATGACGATTGCGGAAGTTAACAAAGAAGTTGAAAAACTTAGAGCCGCCGGGCACCACACCATGACCTATGGAAAATATGTTGAAAAATATGGGGTGTAGGGAATGGAAGAGTATGTTAATTGTGCGCCAAGAACTGATCGTCGTCTTTATGAATGCGATTTGCCTTTAGAGCAGTACATTCGGTGGAAAATAAATATTCTCGAAAATCAGTTTTATATTCGTTTAAATTATGCCGATTATGAGCATTTCGAGAATTGTAAAAGCCACGCTGCAGTAGACAGTTACGCACGAAAACTATTTAATGAACGACTATAAAGGAGAAGATCATTATGTTTAAAACCGGAGTAAAAGTTAAAGTTGTTTCCCCCACTAAGAACAATCGTATATTTAACGGGCTTGTTGGCGAAGTCATTTCATGCACGACTAATTCGCTTAATGATGAGCGTTTGTTTTGCGTAGAGTTTACCTCTCATCCACGAGTTATATACGGGTTCTTCAAAGATTCAGAACTTGCTTACGCTGATTCGAGCACATATCAGGCGGCAATGCAAGCCTTCTTTGAGTCAATGTACGGAATCTCCAAAACGACAATGGGGATTAAGAATGTTATATTTCATGATCCCGCAACAATTGTCTATTGGATGGACGGCTCGAAAACGGTAGTGAAGTGTCAATCTGGTGATATTTTTGATCCGGAGAAAGGTCTTGCCATGGCTATCGCCAAGCGAGTTTATGGCGATAATGGGCGTTATTTTGGGTTGTTTAAAAAATGGATCCCTGATTCCGATGAGATAATTGTACTTGATTTGGGTCAGGAATTTGCTGACTCCTTGAAAAAGGCTGCTTCGGCTGCAGCTGCCACTTTTAGCACTTTCGGAAGCGCACTTAAGAAAAAAGGAGAATAATTATGCTGAACTGCAAGGATTATGCCGAATTTAAAAAAGAATACCTCAAGATGAGAATTGATGACAATCTCTTTATCCGACCGCATCTTGTTGTTGTTCAAATCGGAGATAATGCCGCATCCAATAGTTATATTAAAGGGAAGCAAAAAGATTGCAAGGAAGTAGGAATTGAATTCGAGCATATCAAGCTGGAGTCTGATGCTTCGCAGGATAATCTCGAAGACATTATTTCTACTTTGAATGCTCGTCATGATGTTGATGGTATCATTCTTCAGCTTCCGGTCCCGGAACATGTCGATGTGAAACGAATTCAGAAATTGATTGACCCTGCAAAAGATGTAGATGGGTTTAATCCAGAAAGTCATTTTCAACCATGCACACCGCTTGGCGTTATCAATTATCTGAAGTATAACGGATATGAATTTCGAGGAAAAAATGCATGCGTCATTGGAAGAAGTGACATTGTCGGTAAGCCTCTTGCAAAAATGTTGTTAGACCTTGACTGTACAGTAACCGTTTGCCATAGCAAAAGTGACTTGGACTCCGTTATTCCTTGCCAGGATATTATCTTTACATGCATCGACAAGATTGAGTTCTTTGATAAAGACTTTTTTGCTCCCTATCAAGATGTGATCGATATTGGTCTTGGACGGGGTAAGGATGGAAAACTGCATGGCAATCTAACCACAGAGGCTTGTGAGCAGCTTCGCAAATGGAAGTTGGAGCGTCAAGATAGGTTGTACACGGATATATGCGGTTGGTTTGTTATTTCCGGTACTGGCGGAGTAGGACTGCTGACACGATTGGAACTTCTGAATAATGCATTTCAAGCAATGGTAGAAAGGAGATTAATTTAATGTTTTGCTCTTATTATAAAGAACTGATCAATTTCGAAAACCCGGATTCTAAAAAGTTCATTTGCACCCAGACAAGAGCGAATTGCAGATGCGGCGGCGAGATCGATAATTGCGATTTCTATCATCCGAAAGAAGATGAGAAAAAAGAAACCGGGTTCATTTACTATGCTCACCATCAGTGGAAATACGACACCAAAATCGAAGCATATGAGCTTGCACTCATTGAGCGCTATTTCCCCTATGCGGCTGTATTTAATCCTTCCACCGATCTGAAAACCAAGGATTGCGGAGACGAGGAGAAGATCATGGCTGAGTGTTTGGAGACGGTTGAGCGTTCCGGATTTGTTATATTTAGTAGTATGGATGGCATGGTCGGAAAAGGCGTTTATGATGAGGTAGCGTATGCAAAGGAGACCGGTAAGATGGTTCTTTATATTTATCGAAACACTCTTCATAGCGATTTTAAGATTGTACGGACGCCTGAGTATAACAGCGATCGCCTCTATGGTTATGTGGCTTGTGCCGCACTCAAAGATTAAAAAGGAGGGTAAGTATGATTACTGTGGGTCAAAAAGTAATTGTAAACTCAGAAAGAGTTTGCGGCAAACGCAATAGTCTTGTCGGGCGGCTTGGAACCGTCCAGAAAAAGATTGTAAACACTGTCGGTGTTTGTTTTGAAGACTATCCAAATCCAAACAGCAAGAACGGCTTGTTCTGGTTCCAGGAAGAGGATCTCTTCGATCTCCCGAATATGGGCGATATAGCTGAAAAGGCAATTAAATCTGTTGATTTGCATGTCGGGTGCGTCCATGTAATTTGGGAAGACGGAACAAAAACCTCTGTCTTCTGCAACTACGAGAACAAGAGAGACCGCTACATAGGATTCTGTACCGCTGTCAGTAAAAAACTTTTTAATCGGCACGAAAAGATCAAGAAAACCATCGATTACTATATCTGCTGAGTTAAGCGGATAAATAAAAGGAGAAGGAACATGGCTAAAGTGGTAAATCTAATTCCCGATTGGGATAAAAAACAGAATACTTGCTTTTTTTGCAAATCGAATAAGTCTGTGAAATACATGCTTTCGTATTCGGGGCAAGACTTCCCGGTTTGCAATGCCTGCATGCTTAAAATCGCAACAAAACTGTGGGAGGGTAAAGACGCTATAAAAAAGGAGGATTTAACATGACCGTTAAAGAGTGGTTGGCAAGACCGATTAAGATGCGAGCAATTGGAGTCCAAGAGCTTAGACCAAGATTGTACTGTTATGATGGATATTCCATCTCGGTGCAGGCCAGCGAATATCATTACTGTTCTCCGCGACTTAACGGGTTGCAGGATTATCAAAGCGTTGAGCTTGGCTTTCCGAGCAAGGAAGACGAACTCATTAATGAGTATGCCGAGGATAATCCTGGTTGTTTAAATACCGTCTATGGTTATGTGCCTATCGAAATTGTCGAAAAGCTTATCGAAAAGCATGGAGGAATAAGAACTTGAAAATTATAGGACATCTGAAACATGGTGTCCTATTTTTATTGCGACAATAATGATATTTAAAAAGGAGAATTTTTATGTCAACTGAAACTCTTGAGGCTCTTCCACAGTATCACTTGGACCGAGATTTATTGTGCAAAATCGTTTCGGAAACCATAGGGTACGAACGACTACTGGATGCGTTTTGCTACGGGGTTGTTGTTTGTGATGAATTCGCTTGGTTTAAAAACGAGGATGAGTTTTATATTATTCATTTGGATAGTGGGATGATGGTTAATTGGTATAAACACATTGGCCGTTGTAATACTTGTTCCCAAAATCGAACTGCCGATGAATATTATCAGTTCTTCAACCTTTTTAAAGAAGAACTTGATTATTTTGAGAGATCGTTGCTTTCGAAAAGAACAATTTTACGAAAAACCTTGCTGGAGGGAGGAGAAAAACATGAATCTTGAAGAATTTAAAAAGGCGCTTTCGTCAGATGCTACTGAGGAGAATAAACAACTAAAAAAGCAGTTGTCAGAACTTCAGGAAGAATACAGCAAAAAGCTTTCAAACCTCAAAAGTGAAAATAATTCCCTTAAAGAAACTTGCCGCTTTTTGTGTAACCGATGCTTCGCTCTTACAAAAGGGGTTACTTGCCTGTTTTGTGTTCTTGATTATCCATGCCCTCATATGCCGAATCGTGACTATAATGATCACCCTTCTGGATTAATAAACAAATTTAAAAAGTTTATGGCAGTTGAGACTCAGGAGGATTGAGCATGAGTATCTTTACTGTTTGTAATACTATAGAGGAAACTCGTAAACTACGAACAAAATGGGGCAATTCATACTTTTATATTACAAAAGAAGAAATCGAAGCTCTTTTGGCAGGCAAGATTCTTGCTTCCTGTGTGGCTGGTGAGTATGGTCTGTTTATTAAAATGTATGAGGAGGAAAAGAATGAAAATTAAAAATGCAAAAATCCAGTCCACAATGCTCGGACGAGAAGATCATGGAATCATGACATTCATGATTTATATTGCCGCCGACGGATTCACTTGCTGTGTCGGAGGGTATTGCCTCGACGAGTTTGACTCAGCCAGGCAGACAAGAGTATTTCGAGCCGAGTCTATGGAAGCAATATCCAAAGTCTTGGAGGTAGTCGGCGTGGATAAGTGGGAGGACCTTCCTGGAAAATATATTCGCTTCGAGGATAACGGCATTGGTTCAACTGTGACCAAGATTGGAAATATTATCGAGGAGAAATGGTTCGATTTGAAAGAATTCTTCAGAAAGGAGATTTAAACGATGGCATTAGCAAAGAAATGCGATAGATGCGGAAAATTCTATGATCATTATCCGATTGATGATACGGTGCTGCAATATAATGCAGTACGAATGATCCAAAAAAAGTTTACTGGCGAAACAAAGAATAGTCATGCCGCGTATGACTTATGCCCTGAATGCATGGCTTCTTTTACCCATTGGTTTAAAAATGAACCTATGACTTTCAATGAGATTCGGAACACGGTTGGCCTTGAGCCGATTACAGACGGCAATGGAGTCTTTACCCAATTATATTCTGTAAAGGAGAAAAACAATGCTGAAAATTGAAAAAACCGAGGTCGTTGGCTTTGAAGCGGCCATCAGAGGCATGCGGAACCCGAAGAACTCTTGGGAGAAGAGTGATAGTGAATTTATAACATCGGACGGCGATCATCATGATATTTGTGGTCATTCAGGCCCGTGGTTTGGTTCGGACGGGTGGGAAGAAGTTTTGATTGGCGAAAACGACCTCAATCTCATGACTACTCTTCGCAATGCCGGAACAGACCATCGTAAGTTTATGCGGATGATTGTTGTCTACCTTGATATTACCGCCCCGCTGTATTGGTGGAAGGAGTTCGATACATATAAGGTCGGTACGGTTGCCAATTCCTGCTCTACAATGCACAAGATCCATGCAAAGGAGTTCACACTGGATGATTTCAGCTATGAACACCTGATTGACTCGCCCTTGGTTGAGGAAGAACCGGGCAAACCCGCACTGCTGAATATGCAGGCGCGTGAGATGTTGGTGATTCTCGTCAATGTCCTGAACGCTGCCAGGTACAACTACCTCAAGACCAATGACAAGAAATACTGGTGGCAGATGATCCAGCTTCTGCCGACTTCCTACAACCAGAAGCGGACGGTCATGCTGAATTACGAGGTTCTGGCGAATATTTATAAGTCTCGTAAGGATCATAAGCTCGACGAATGGCACACATTCTGTGACTGGATTGAGGGTCTTCCTTATTCAAAGTTGATTACTGCTTCGTGATTCATTGAAAAACATTTCGCAAATTACGCATCTCCTATTGTGAAAGGAGTGGTATTTATGACTGATTACGAACGCATCATGAATATCTTACAGGAAGCACATGACGCAGAATTGATGACGGCAAAAGTAACGGATCAACTGATGAAAAAAACATGGAATCCGATTAAGCGCATCTCAATGTGGGCTTCTCGTAGGAGATTTATGGATCATTGCGTAGGAATTAGTTTAGCTATGCTACGAATAAAAAGAGAGATGGAGGCCTAACAAGGTCTCCAATTCTTTTATATTTTTGAAATGAAAGGATGAATGACAATGAAATTCGTAGTTGATGAACTTCCCTATTATGGAGAGCTGTGTCCTGTATGGATGGTGTGCTGGAAAAATGCAAATGAGAATGAATGCCCGAGATATTGGGATAAGCATAAAGTTTGTTCAGATGAAAATCCGCACGAATGCGAGCACCTTATCGAGATGAAGAAGCTTTAACAACAGAATTACCAGAAAGGAGAAAAATAATGATTATAGCTATTCTGTTCATCATAACCATTGGTGTCATGATGACTATAATCACATATTTATAATTGGAAAATATTAATATTTTGATGAAAGGAGAAGATAATGGATGCTTTTGAATTAATTATCGAAAGGGATCGCATGTGCAAGTCTTTTGGTAACAGTTGCAGAAATTGCCCAGCTGAAAAAGGTGGGCATTGTATGGCTCTAAAATTGGACGAGGAGACGGTTCGTATCATCTATAAGTGGTCCAAAGAGAACCCATATGATGCACCGTATTCTGAACCAAATACCCGAAAGGAGAAAAACAATGACGAGTGAACAATATCGAACTTATCTGATCGAGTCTATTAAAATCGGAGCTCGGATGATGTATGATATGGCAGAGGATATTGCTGGAAAATCTGATGCCATTGCAAACTTAACAGTTACGATTGACTTTGATCCGGAAATGGAGTCCATTCCAAAACTAACGATTGAAAGATCACATTTTCCCGATATAAAACAATTGGACCACTTGCTTGATATTCGGCAAAAAGTAAAAGAGGAGACGAAAAATGACAAATAGAGGAAAAAATATTCTTGATAAAGCCTATCAGCAGGGATGGCTCAGTGGCTATGACTTCTCTTTACTCATCCAGGATATGACTATATCCGAAAACGGATATGTTATTGACACGGGTAATTGGGAAAATGTTAACGCTGAAGTTGCCCTGCGATTAGCCGAACAAATAAAGAAGCATCCGATTCTTTGGAAGCTTTTCTTTACAATAGCATGAGAGGAGGACAACTAATGCTTGACACCAGGGTGAAAAAAACTTTATGCACAATCTGCGCTCATAAAGAAGTTTGCACTCATAAGCAAGATTTCCTTGACATTATAGAAGCAATTGAAAACGCGTCTATAACACGAGATTCGCCCGATGGAAAAATCACATCAAAGAAAGTGATTAATTATGACTTCGTCAGTGAGATCTCTGTTGGATGCAAATACTACGAAAACTGGACTGGAACTTATCGATCCAAAGAAGCGATTCTCTAAGCGTAACAATTGATATTTTAAAAAGGAGAAAAACAATGGATAAATGTCCAATTTGCAGTTACCCTATTGACCATTGCCAGTGCCGCTTTGGAGGCAACGCGCATCCAGATCGCAATAAAGAGCGTGAAGTTGTATTAGATCATCTTTATTTGCTTTCCGAAGCGCAACTACGGCATGTGATAAAGCTTGAAGAACATTGGTGCATGTCGTATACAGATCGTGAGCGAACGATCATACTTGAACACTTGAAATATGAAAACTAAAGCAACAATTGATATTTAAAAAAGGAGAAGAATATATGAATATGACTTTTACCAGCACTGCTAATAACGACTGCCCGGTTGGAGAGAACCCTCGCAGAACCATAAAAGATAATCTCGTAGAATTGACCGAGGGCATCCACATGCTTGAAAACCAGGTCGATTCATTGCTTCAGATGCTTTGGTCTAAGGAAGATAACAATCCCGAGAAAGGTATTGAGATCGTCGATATGGACAGCAATATTGTCCATGACTTGGATGTGGTCAGACGAATCAATAAGAAGCTTGGACGCATCACAAGCGGGATTGGTTGCTGACGACTGATTCTTTGCACGAAAAATACACCCCCTATTATGAAAGGAGGTAACGCACAATGAATTATTTTCTGGCAGTTAATGATCGGCAACTTGGCACTTGCTTGAGAATGCTGTTTGCTGAAAAACTTCAACCTGCTGTCCAAACCGTGTTAAACGAGAAGGGCAAGATTGAGTTTCATATTAGCATTGCAGCAGATCAGGAAGTGTTCGAAGAGCTGAACGAACGCTACAAGATCATGATTTCGTAAGTTACTCGATTTCGAAGGTAAAGGGGCCGTAACAAGCCCTTTTACTTTTGTTGTGTTTATGGTACAATACTGTAAGGAGGTCATCAAATGAGAATTATTCGAGACATATTTTGGGTATTGTTGATTATTACTGTGCCGGCATCAATCTTTGATAAATTCTTTAGACCTTATTGCATGACCGTTATCGAAAGGATGCGTAACAAGGATGAAAGTTAAATCCAGGATGTCCTGTCCAGTTCGAAGAAAAGACGGTACATGGACAACTGTTATCAAAGAATTTGAAGAAGATATTCCGGATCTCGGACGAGAAGAGCTTATCTGCAACAAATGCGGACGCCCTGATTATCCGAAATGCAAGGAAACGGTTTGCGAAGCCTGGAAATACCACAAATCGAAAAAATAACATTTTATGTAAGAGCTTAGGATAAAACCTTGGCTCTTATTTTACTTAAAAAGGAGATTGGAAAAATGCGAATTGATGATTACGAGAAATCGGTACTCCGTACCGCAAACGAAACTTTGACGCCCCTTGAGCAGCTTACAAATGGCTTGATGGGATTGAATGGAGAAGCCGGCGAGGCAATTGATATTCTGAAAAAGCATCTTTATCAAGGGCATGAGCTGGATTATGCGCACCTTGTGAAAGAACTCGGAGATGTTGCGTGGTATCTTACAATAAGTGCTCACGCTATCGGTGTTAGTCTGGAGACAGTTCTGACTTTGAATGTGGATAAACTCAAAGACCGTTACCCTGACGGATTCGATCCTGATCGTAGCGTTCACAGAGTGTACGGTGATATCTGATGTGCGAAAATTGATGATATTTCTGCCCATTTTTAAAATTTGAAAAGTGGGCAAAGAGACATTTTTCATGAATTTTCTTAGAAAGTTGACGAGTGTACGGAGGATTTCATTGAAAAATGGCCAAAAAAAGTGGGCTTTTGCCCGTTTTTGGAGAGCAAAAGTGGGCAGAAAAAATCGGACCCATTTTCTGAAAACGGCACTTTTTGGGCGATTTTTGGCACTTTTTGGGCGATTTGCGCAAATTTGCTTGGCTGAATGGGCCATTTTGCCCACTTGCCCACTTTTATTTCTTATTAATTGTGATAAAAAGTTTTAATATTTTAAATAACTAATGGGAAGTAAAGTGGGCTTTTGGCCATGAGTGTAAATTTGTACAAAATTAGCTTTCTTTTAGGCTTCGGATATGATATAATATGTAAAAAAGTTTACGGAGGAAATAATGATGAAGAGAATATTGAGCGCACTTCTTATCGGTCTCTTTCTGTTTTCGATGGTGGCGTGTGGAGAGGAAAAGAATGCGAAGGGTGAGGAATATGGCACGATAGATTGGTCTACTATTCAGCTCGCGGAAAAACTTCCAATTCCGGAGTCGACGGTTGGCGAGATTTCATCTGAGTCAAATAGTTGTATTATCGCCGACATAAAAAATATAGCCCAGCCGGATTTTGAAACATACGCAACCAAGTGTAAGGAAAGCGGATTCACGGTTGATTACTTTAAATCGGAGGATTTTTTTAGCGGGTATAACGAAGAGGGATATCATATTTCAGTGGACTATAAAGATAGTGATGATATGATGACTATTATTTTTGACGCTCCGCAGGAAAACGAGTCGCAGACTGGTGATGAAACGACCGACAATGAAAACAAGCAGCAGGATAATACGCCAACCACAACAGAAGGCGTAAGTTCGGACTTCAAAGCTCTGATGGATAGCTATGAAGAGTTCTTCGATTCCTATGTTGCCTTTATGAAGAAGTACAAAGCGTCTACCGACCAAGTTTCCATGATGAGTGATCTTGCTGACTATATGGGTAAATACTCTGATATGATGGCAAAGCTTGATGCTATCGATAGTAAGAGTTTGTCTGATGCTGATGCTGCTTACTATGCCGAAGTATCCGCAAGAGTGATGAAGAAGCTTGCTGAAGTAGCATAACACAAAGTTACAATTTTATAAAAAGCTGAGGTTTAAATGCCTTGGCTTTTTTATTTTGCCGTTTCTGAGCCGCGCGAAAAATACATTGCCTTTTATGAAGAGAGAAGTAAAAAATCTATTTTTAAGCATTCTCTTTTCGTATTTGTAAAATTTAGAAAGGAGGCTCATTTATATTTATGCTGGAAAGCAGATTTCAGGCAAACCTGATCAAAGAACTTAAGCAGCGTTTTCCGGGTTGCATTGTGATGAAAAGCGATTCCGGGTATTTGCAAGGAATCCCCGATTTACTCGTTCTCTATAACGATAAATGGGCGTCCTTGGAATGTAAACAAAGCGTCGTCTCAAAGAAGCAACCTAATCAAGAATACTATGTGGGCAAAATGAATGAGATGTCATTTTCTCGTTTTATTTGTCCGGAGAACAAGGAGGAAGTTTTGTGTGATCTTCAACAATCATTCCGACCTTGAAGGGCAACATGCTTTTCTTGGAGCAAGTAAATACCATTGGATAAACTACGATGAACTAAAAGTGGCAGACGCATACTCCAAGTTCTTAGCCACACAGCGAGGGACGATTCTTCATGACTTTGCTTGTCAGTGTATACGCCTTGGGCAGAAACTTCCCAAGTCTCAGAAAACACTGAACATGTATGTCAACGACGCAATCAGCTTTCGCATGATACCGGAACAGGTTTTATTCTATTCCGATAACTGCTTTGGCACCGCCGATACAATTTCATTCCGCAACGGCACTCTCCGGGTTCATGATTTGAAAACCGGAATAGTCCCGGCACACATGGAGCAGCTTGAAATATATGCTGCTCTTTTTTGTTTGGAATATAGAGTAAAACCTGCGGAAATTGAAATGGAACTTCGTATTTACCAAAACAATGAAGTTCTTTATCATACTCCAACCGTTGAAGATATTGCGCCAATCATGGATAAGATTGTCACATTTGACAAAGTAATTCGTAAGATCAAGGAACAGGAGGGTTAAGCCATGAACCATATAGTCGAAGATATGTTGATGCATTATGGAATGCCAAGAAGATCGGGGCGATATCCGTGGGGCTCTGGCGATAATCCTTATCAGCATAGTGGAGATTTTCTTTCGCGAGTCAATGAATTGAAGAAATCGAATTTCACCTTTACTGATGCAGATGGAAAGACCTATACCGGTGAAGTAGCAATCGCAAAATCCATGGGGTTGAGTACCACTCAATTCAGAACGCAAGTTAGTTTGGCTAAAGATGAACGCCGATCGGCTGATGTGGCAACAGCAAAAGCACTTCGTGAAAAAGGCTATAGTCTCAATGAGATTGCCAAGAAGATGGGTTTTAATAATGACTCTTCAGTCCGATCCCTTTTGAACGAGCATGCCGAAGCACGAATGAATCAAGCCAAAGCAACCGCGGAGTTCTTAAAAAAGCAAATTGCGGAAAAAGGTATGATCGATGTCGGAACCGGAGTTGAAAAAGAACTCGGAATCTCAAAAGAAAAGATGAAGGAAGCCATTTACATCTTAGAGATGGAAGGCTATCAAGTCTTTGGCGGTGGTGTTCCTCAGGTAACAAATCCTGGAAGACAGACTAACATAAAGGTCCTTTGCCCTCCTGGCACAGAGCATAAGGAAATATACAATTTTGAAAATGTTAAGTCTGTTCGAGATTATGTTTCTCATGACGATGGTGATACTTTCGATCCTAAATGGGTTTACCCAAAAAGCATGGATTCCTCAAGATTAAAGATACGCTATGCTGAGGACGGCGGTATTCAAAAAGACGGCGTTGTTGAGATTCGTCGTGGAGTTGATGACCTCTCTTTAGGGTCGTCTCATTATGCTCAGGTCCGCATTTTGGTAGACAATACGCATTATATCAAAGGTATGGCTGTTTACTCGGATGACCTTCCTGATGGGGTGGATGTTCTCTTTAATACAAACAAGAAAAAGGGGACTCCGATGAAAGATGTTCTCAAAAAAATAAAGGATGATCCGAATAATCCTTTTGGATCCTTGATTAAAGACGGAATCAATGATCCGGATGGAGGTGACGATCAAAGAGGCGGGCAGAGCTACTATTACGACAAGAACGGAAAAAAGCAGCTCTCACTTATAAACAAAAGAGCTGAAGAAGGCGATTGGGGAGAATGGGCCGATAAGCTTCCCTCCCAGTTTCTTTCCAAACAAAGCTTGGCGTTAGTAAACAAACAATTGAACTTAGCTGCTTCTGATAAGATGGCAGAGTTTGATGAAATCTGTTCGCTTACAAACCCTACTGTTAAAAAGTCACTTTTAAAGTCTTTTGCCGATGATTGTGATGCTGCAGCAGTCCATCTTCAGGCTGCCGCTTTGCCGAGACAGAAATATCAGGTTATCCTACCTATTACCTCGATGAAAGATAACGAAGTTTATGCACCAAACTACAAAGACGGTGAGACGGTTGCTTTAATTCGTTACCCCCATGGCGGTACTTTTGAGATCCCCATTCTTAAAGTCAACAACAAGCAGGCCGAGGCAAGAAAGGTTCTCGGGAACACCCCGAAAGATGCAGTTGGTATCAACAGTAAGGTTGCGGAACGACTTTCTGGCGCCGACTTTGACGGAGATACCGTCATGGTAATTCCCTGTAATTCAAGTAATAGTAAAGTTAAGATTACCTCGACGCCTCCATTAAAAGGGCTTGAGGGGTTTGACCCGAAACTTGAATATGGTGGAAAGCCTGACGGGACTTTTAAGCAGATGAAAAACACTCAAAAAGAGATGGGTGTCATTTCAAATCTTATTACCGACATGACCTTGAAGGGTGCTACGCAGGATGAGCTTGCTCGTGCTGTTCGTCACAGCATGGTTGTCATTGATGCCGAAAAGCACAAACTTGACTATAAGCAAAGTGAAGTTGACAACGGCATTAAAGCTTTAAAGAAGAAATACCAAGGTAGTGTTGACGAAAATGGAAGATACCACGAAGGAGCTTCAACTCTTATTTCAAAAGCAAAGTCTGAAACATCGGTTCCAAAACGCCAAGGAAGCCCAAGAATTGATGAACTTACTGGTGAATACATTTGGAAAACTACAGATGATCCTACTTATGTCGATAAGAAAACCGGAAAGGTAAAAGAGCGTACACAGCAAAGTACAAAGATGGCTGAAACTAAAGATGCATACTCGCTTATCTCCGAAACGGATACGCCGATCGAGAGAGCCTATGCCAATTATGCCAATAAGCTGAAAGCTCTTGGTAACCAAGCCAGGCTTGAGATCCTCGCCACCCAAAAGATCCCATACTCGGCCAGTGCAAAAGAAACCTATTTCGATGAATGGAAGTCTTTGGATTCAAAGCTGAGCATTGCATTAAAGAATGCTCCAAAAGAACGACAAGCACAGACCATAGCGAATGCCGTAGTAGCTGCAAAGAAAAAAGATAACCCCGATATGACCAAGGGTGAGATTAAGAAAGCAAGTCAACAAGCACTTACCCAGGCCCGCGCCCTGGTAGGGGCTAAGCGTGAAGCGATAAAGATTACCGATCGCGAATGGGAAGCAATCCAAGCTGGCGCTATTAGCGAGAACCAGTTGAAGCAAATCATTAATAATGCGGATATAGATAGCCTTCGACAGCGTGCGATGCCACGATCGACTACAACTTTAAGTGTGGCAAAGCAAAATAAGATTGCGTCTATGAATGCTTCTGGCTATAGCACATCGGAAATTGCTGAAGCCCTTGGCATTTCCACAAGTACAGTACACAAATACTTAAATTGAAAGGAGTGACTGGTATGATTGGGTCTTATGCCCTCACCACATTTGATAATCCTTACGATCCATTTGAACAGTTCTCCGATTGGTTTCTGTTTGATATGGAAAAGGGTTATAATACTTGCGCTTATCTGGCAAGAATTGCTCGTACTTCGGACCAATTCACCGATGAAGAAAACGAGCGCGAAGTTGAGCGAGCAATTAATGAGATCATTAGATATGATTTCATGAACATCTACAAAAAAGTTTCACGCAAAAAAGAAGCTGTTTGATTAAACAAACAATTATGTTCTATTAATATTCACTAAGCATAGGGGGAGGGTATCAAAAATATCACCCCCTATGTCATCGCGGCGGTCCTCAAAAATTCCCCGGGGGGTGTTTTTAGGATTTGGTTTTCCCATTATGCATTGGCGCAGTATTTGAAAGAGCTTATAGAGCTGTTATATTATCATAAAACTTGATCTCTCCTTTCATGTTTCCTTCTCCTTTTGGTGATTGGCGAAGACAACTCTGTAGGCTCCTCCAAATACTGCGCTAAACCTATGGGAAAAATAGCGATAAGGTTGTTGAAACTATGCGGGTATGGCGAAATAGGCAGACGCAATGGACTTAAAATCCATCGGGTTTTATCCCTTGCAGGTTCGATTCCTGTTACCCGCACCAAGAAAAATGAGAGGAGGCGGCATTTGTGCCAAAAGCAAAAGCCTCTGGCTCTTCTGCGTCGCAAAAACCCTTGAGACCGCCGGTATCGCTCGAAGCTCAAGAGAATCTGATGATATCGTTAGCAGTCCAATGTGCAGAAAAGCAGCTCAGAGATGGAACTGCTTCTTCTCAAGTAATAACGCACTATCTCAAACTCGGTTCGAGTAAAGAACGGATTGAGAAAGAGATTCTCGAAAAGCAGAAAGAGTTGATCGAGGCTAAAACCAAAACTCTTAATTCGAACAATGAAGCCAAGGAACTTTATAATCAGGCTTTGGTTGCATTTCGTAAGTATTCAGGAGCAAACGATGGTGACGACGAATTTTAAAACATACTCTGAGCTTATTACATTTTCAACATTTGAGGAAAGGTTTCGTTATCTAAAATGTAATGGGACTGTCGGTGATGAAACATTTGGATTTAAGCGATGGGTCAATCAGGAGTTTTATCAGTCACAGAGATGGCGTAAGTTTAGGGATGAAATTATTATTCGTGATGACGGATGTGATTTAGGAATTCCAGGTTATAGAATATATGGCCCGGTTACGATCCATCATCTCAATCCAATCACCTATGAAGACATCTTAGAATTACGCCCTTGCGTGTTTGACCCGGAGAATGTTATTTGCACCGGAATGAAGACTCACAATGCTATACATTATGGCGATGAGAATTTGTTGATCCAACCACCTGTTGAACGAAGTCGCAATGACACTTGCCCTTGGCGAAAATAATGAAAGGAGATTGTCTATGTCTCATAAAAACTACAAGGATTTAGAGCCTGATGAATTAGTGGAAATCGTAGGACCAAGCAAAGATGAAGGCAAAGAAACCAACACTATCATCGGTCAGGTACACGGCTGTACGAAGCTAAATATTCGTAAAGAGCCAAGTAAGGCAGCCGAAATTGTTGCAGTTGTGGATCGCGACGATTATCTTGCCATCGATTTCGAGCAGTCCAACGATGAATGGTACGCGGTTTGTACGGTTGCAGGTATTTCTGGATACTGCATGGCAGAATTTGTTGCTGTCTGATTGCGAGGAGTGTCATATGGATAGTATTCTAACCTCAATAAAAAAACTGCTTGGAATTGCTGAAGACTATGAGCACTTTGATCAAGATATAATGATCCACATTAACTCCGCCTTTTCTGTCCTTAACCAACTTGGCGTAGGCCCAAAAGATGGATTTTGTATTGACGGACCGGATGCCACCTGGTCCGATTTTTTGTGCAATGATTCACGCCTTGAGTTTGTCAAAACCTATGTTTATTTAAAGGTGAAATTGGTTTTTGACACACAGTCTTCGTCTTCGGCGGTAATAGACGCAATAAATCGTCAGATAAGCGAATTGGAATGGCGAATCAATGTTTCAGTGGATCCTGACTTATGAATGAAAGGGGGTAATTCAAAATGGCCAACACCGTAATTTCTCATCATGGCATACTTGGAATGAAATGGGGCATCCGCCGGTATCAATACAAAGACGGGACACGAACTCCAGAAGGAAAGAAGCGTTTAAAAGCTGCTGCGAAAGAATCTGCCACTCATGAAAATAATTCAAAGACCCTTTCCGACGAGGAATTAAAACAGAGAATCAGCAGGCTTGAATTGGAAAAGCGATATAGAGATCTTTCTCGGGATGTAAATCCAAAGCAGGTTTCTAAAGGAAAGAAATTCGTTATGGATGTTCTTGAAAAGTCTGGAAGTAATATTGCTTCCCAGTTAACCACTTATGCTATGGGGACCATAGTAAATAAAATAGCTGGGAGCGATGTAGTCAATCCAAAGAAAGGCCAAAAGGATAAATAAAGGAAGAATGTTATGGCATTATCAAATACTGCCGTCCCAAAGTATTACGGTATGTTTCGTGATGCCGTGATCAGAGGCGAAATTCCGGTATGTAAAGAAATCTCTATGGAGATGAACCGTATAGACGACCTTATTGCGAACCCTGGTGTCTATTACGATGACGAAGCCGTGGAAGGTTGGATCTCCTATTGTGAATCGGAACTTACTTTAACAGATGGATCCGATCTTAAACTGCTGGATAGCTTTAAGCTTTGGGGGGAGCAAATTTTCGGATGGTACTACTTTGAAGAACGAAGTGTCTATCAGCCGAACTCTGATGGCCATGGCGGACATTATGTCCGAAAACGGATAAAAAAGAGGTTGACCAAAAAGCAATATCTAATCGTTGCCAGAGGCGCAGCGAAATCGATGTATGCTTCGACTTTGCAGAGCTTCTTCTTAAATATCGATACTTCCACGACGCATCAGATAACGACCGCCCCAACTATGAAGCAGGCAGAAGAAGTAATGACTCCAATACGAACTTCTATAACCAGATCCAGAGGTCCGCTATTTAAGTTCTTAACTGAAGGATCGCTGCAAAATACGACTGGTTCTAAGGCTAATCGCACAAAGTTATCGTCTACCAAAAAGGGGATTGAGAATTTTCTTACCGGCTCCTTGTTAGAGGTTCGCCCTATGAGCATTAATAAACTCCAAGGCTTGCAAATTAAAGTAGCAACGGTAGATGAATGGCTTTCCGGGGACATTCGTGAAGATGTAATCGGTGCAATAGAGCAAGGCGCCTCTAAAGTAAAGGACTACATAATAGTCGCGATCAGTTCCGAAGGTACCGTCCGCAATGGAAGTGGCGACACAATCAAAATGGAACTGAGAGACATCCTTAAGGGTGACTATATTAATCCCGGTGTGTCCATATGGTGGTATAAGCTTGACTCCATAGAAGAAGTCGGCAATCCGGAGATGTGGATCAAAGCAAATCCAAACCTCGGAAAAACGGTGGATTACGAAACTTATCAGTTGGATGTAGAAAGAGCGGAAAAAGCTCCGGCATCTCGCAACGATATTTTAGCCAAACGCTTTGGTCTTCCCATGGAAGGCTATACCTACTATTTCAGCTATGAAGAAACCCTCCCACATCGAAAACGAGAGTTTTGGCAAATGCCCTGTTCTTTGGGAGTCGACCTTTCCCAAGGCGACGACTTCTGTGCATTTACATTTCTGTTCCCTTTGTCCAATGGATCTTTTGGTGTTAAAACCAGAAACTATATTACCTCAATGACACTAATGAAGCTGCCGGCTGCTATGAGGATCAAGTACGATCAGTTCATGGCGGAAGGCAGTTTAATTGTTTTAGAGGGAGCTGTATTGGACATGATGGATGTTTACGAAGATCTGGACAGTCACATAACGGAATGCGGCTATGATGTTCGATGTCTTGGCTTTGACCCGTATAACGCAAAAGAATTCATTGCGCGATGGCAGTCTGAGAATGGACCATTCGGTATTGAAAAAGTTATTCAGGGTGCGAAAACGGAATCAGTTCCTCTTGGTGAGCTGAAGAAGCTTTCCGAAGAACGAATGTTGATTTTCGATGAAGAGCTGATGACATTTGCTATGGGTAACTGCATTACCCTGGAGGATACCAACGGTAACCGTAAACTTTTGAAAAAACGCTATGAGCAAAAAATCGATGCTGTCGCGGCAATGATGGATGCCTATGTGGCGTACAAGCTTAATCGTGATGCATTTGACTAAGGAGGTGGTCGAAATGAGTGAGATGTCCCATCACGGAATTATCGGCATGAAATGGGGAGTTCGTCGATATCAGAATCCGGACGGATCTTTGACCGCCGAAGGTCGAAAGCGGTTGGAAAAGAAAGACGCGAAGTGGGCACACAAGAACTATAACAAAATCGTGTCTACCGCACGGAAAGAAGTATCGAAAGATCTTGATCGATATGCTAATGAACTTTTAAATGACCCGGATTCCTTTACATCGAGTGGAAAAATCAGTTCTACGGCGATCAACGCCTATAACAAAAAAATGGCTGAGTTGATGAATCGGTCGGCAAGAGATATTACTGCGCCGTCAGGAAAAGTTATCAGATTCGTTGCAAAGCGTGGGGATGTCGGGGTTCATATGGCGCTTGCCGATAGTTCGTATGACATCAACCAACTTAAAAATGGTATTTGGTCCTCCGGAAGAGTGGCTTATAAGAAGAAAAACATCGACATGGTGTAAGGAGGTGACGATTCAAAATGGCTATTCCTTTTGGTTCCAGGCTAAAGCATGCATGGGACGCATTTACCGGTAATAATCAGATATTTTATCGGGACCTTGGAACCGGTTATTCATACCGGGCAGATCGACCACGAATGTCCCGCGGCAATGAACGCTCCATCGTCACTTCTGTGTATAACCGCATTGCGCTTGATGTGTCAGCGTTAAGGATCGAACATGTTCGATTAGATGAAAACGGTCGCTTTCTGTCCTCCATTGATGATGGTCTGAACAACTGCCTTACGCTGGAAGCCAATATCGACCAAACGCCGCGCTCTTTTATTCAGGATGTTGTTATTTCAATGTTCGATGAAGGCAGCGTAGCGATCATTCCGGTCGAAACAACCGAGGATCCAAATGTATCGGGTTCCTATGACATCCTCTCTATGAGAGTTGGACAAATTCTTGAGTGGTATCCGCAGCACATTCGAACTCGTGTTTATAACGAAAGGACCGGTCGGAAAGAGGATATTGTCATGCCTAAAAGTGCGGTGGCAATCATTGAAAATCCTTTGTATGCGGTCATTAACGAGCCCAATTCCACTATGCAGCGTCTGATTCGCAAGCTCAATATTCTTGATGTTATTGACGAACAAAGTGGTTCGGGAAAGCTTGATTTGATTATTCAGCTTCCCTATGTGATCAAGACTGAAGCACGCCGCATTCAGGCCGAAAACAGGCGCAAGGATATAGAAAGTCAATTGTCTGGTTCTAAGTATGGTATCGCCTATACCGATGGAACTGAGCATATTACCCAGCTAAATCGATCCGTAAACAACAACCTGATGACCCAGATTGAATACCTGACGAGTATGCTATATAGCCAGTTGGGGATTACTCAGAGCATTTTGGATGGTACTGCGGATGAAAAAACGATGCTGAACTACAACAATCGGACAATCGAACCTATTATTTCCGCTATCGTCGATGAGATGAAGCGAAAATTTCTTACCAAAACTGCCCGAACACAGCTTCAATCGATTTCGTTCTTCCGAGATCCATTTAAGCTTGTTCCTGTTAACAACATTGCCGAGATCGCAGACAAATTTACAAGAAATGAGATCATGACATCGAATGAGATTCGTCAAGTAATCGGCATGAAGCCCTCCAATGATCCAAAAGCAGATGAACTCAGAAACAAGAACCTGAGTCAGCCGGCGGATGAGAGGGAGAAGTCTGCAGAAAGCATCGTTAGCAGACTCGATAAAACGGGTGAAATGGGCAGCAAGAAATTAAAAACCAGAAGTAAGGAGGAAAATCAAAATGAGTAGACCGTTTTCGGTCGAGGATTGTGATTTCAGCGGCTGGGCTACCAGAAATGATCTTAGATGCTCGGATGGAAGAGTAATTCGTCGGGACGCATTTAAGGGAAATGATGGGATCAAAGTCCCGCTGGTTTGGAATCACCAGCACAACGATCCTCGAAATGTTCTTGGTCACGCCTGGCTCGAAAATCGTGACGAAGGTGTTTATACCTATGGCTTCTTCAATGATACTGAAGCCGGTGAAGTTGGCAAAGTGCTGGTAAAACACGGTGATATTTGCGCGCTTTCTATTTTTGCCAATCAGCTTCAGCAGAATGGCCCGGATGTTGTACACGGATGCATTTGCGAAGTTAGTTTGGTACATAAGGGTGCAAATCCCGGCGCATTTATTGATTCCATGCTGCAGCATGGTGAGAACTCTGAAGACGAGGCAATCATCTACACCGGTATGCCCCTGTCTCTGGCTCACTCTGATACCTCTGAAAAAGAGGATAAGAAAGATGAGGAAGAGAAAAAGAATACCGATGCCGAAGACAAGAAAAATGAGGATGAGGAGACCATCGCAGATGTGGTAAACTCTATGTCCGAAAAACAGCAAAATGTCATGTACGCATTGGTTGCTGAGGCTCTGGAGAGCGAGCCCGACAATAAAAAAGAAAGTTCAGAAACCAATAAGGAGGATAACACAATGAAACACAATGTCTTTGACAATGATCAGCAGAATAGTAATGAGGTTCTGTCTCATGCTGATCAGGCAAGTATCATTTCTATGGCCAAGTCCAACAGCGTCGGCAGCCTCCGTACTGCTATGGAGATCTATGCAGAGCAGAATCCCGAAAGTGTTCTGGCTCACGGCATCGATAACATTGAAACCCTGTTCCCCGATTACAAGGATGTTCGTCCTGGTGCCCCTGAAATGCTTACCACTGACCAGGGTTGGGTAAACGAGGTCCTGAAGAAGGTCCATAAGAGCCCCATCTCTCGTATCCGTACCCGCCAGGCTGATCTGCGTAACATCGAGGCTCTTCGTGCTAAGGGCTATAAGAAGGCCACCCAGAAGGGTTATACCGGCAATGTTCAGCTGATTCACAGAACCACTGACCCCCAGACCGTGTATGTAAAGAGTAAGATTGATCGTGATGATTTCATCGATATTCAGGGCTTTGATGTGGTACAGTATCTGTATGGTATTGATCGTATGAATCTGAATGAGGAACTGGCCACAGCCATCATGATCGGCGACGGTCGTGAAGTTGGTGACAATGGCAAGATCGCTGAGGATAAGATTCGTCCGATCTGGCTTGATGATGAGCTGTACACCATTCATGCCGATGTTGACATTGCCGGCATGAAGACCACCCTGCAGGGGACTAATACTTCTGCTAACTTCGGTGAGAACTACATTTATGCAGAAGCTGTCATTCAGTCTCTGCTGTATGCTCGCGAGAAGTATAAGGGCTCTGGTACTCCTGACTTCTACTGCACGCCTCATCTGGTCAATGTCATGCTGCTTGCTCGCGACCTGAATGGTCGTCGCATCTATGATAAAGTAAGTGATCTGGCTGCAGCTCTGAATGTTGGACAGATCATCACTGCTGAGCAGTTCGAGGGTAAGACTCGTACTACCACTGACGGTAAGACCAAGAAGCTTCTGGGTCTGATGGTCAACCTGGCTGACTATTCCCTTGGCGCCACTAAGGGCGGCGAAATCACTCATTTCACGGATTTCGACATTGACTTCAACCAGGAGAAGAGCCTGTTGGAGACCCGTTGCTCTGGCGCAAATACTCGCGTTATGTCTGCCATCGCTTTGGAGGAAGATGTAACCAAAGCTTCCGGTGACAATACCTAATACAAACCAGGTTATAAGAGGTGAAAATTCAAAATGGCAAAGTTTTATGGAGCAGTTGGATATGCTGTAACGGAAGAAAATACGCCTGGTGTATGGGATGAGCGCATCATTGAGCGAATGTACTATGGCGAATTGATTCGTAATACCAGAAAGCTTCAGTCAACGGAGTATCTAAATGACGACATTAATATTTCGAATGAGATCAGCATTTTGGCTGACCCATTTGCCTATGCGAATTTTCATTCTATGCGGTATGTCGACTTTATGGATGCGAAATGGAAAATCATTAGCGTTGAAGTCCAATACCCAAGGCTTATACTGACTGTGGGAGGTGTATACAATGGCAAGTAGACTATTTCTACAAGCCCAGTTGGAGCAACTTCTGGGGGGTCCTAATGTGTATTTTCAACCACCAGAGTCGGTTAAGATGAATTACCCCGCCATCGTTTACGCGCTTGACGACCTTAAGAATGCGCACGCTGATGACGGGGTATATTTATCTTATAAGCGATACTCGGTGACGGTTATCGACAAGAATCCGGATAGCCCTTTTGTGGATATGGTTGCAAAAATGCAGACTTGCCGATTTAATCGCCATTATAAAAGTGATAACATGAATCACTGGAATTTTTCAATATATTTCTAATTAAGGAGGAACACAATATGCCTAAAATCGTTTGGGACAAAGTCGGCGAGCGACTGTACGAAACTGGATGTGACCACGGTGTCCTTTACCCCATGCAGCCTGATGGCAGTTACAATAAGGGCGTTGCTTGGAATGGTCTTACCGGTGTTACCGAAAGTCCTTCCGGCGCGGAGCCTTCTCCTATTTATGCCGATAACATCAAGTATGTGAACTTGGTTTCCAATGAGGAATTTGGCGCCACTGTCGAGGCTTATATGTATCCCGATGAGTTTGCTGAGTGTGATGGCTCTGTCGAGATCATGCCCGGTATGTTTGCCGGTCAGCAATCTCGTAAGACCTTCGGTCTGGCGTATCGTACCGTATTGGGCAATGATACTGATCTGAATGACCATGGTTACAAGCTGCACCTCGTTTACGGCTGTCTGGCCGCGCCTTCCGAAAAAGGGTACAGCACGATCAATGACAGCCCCGAAGCTGCGACCCTGTCCTGGGAGATCAGCACTACGCCTGTTGCCATTAACAAGCTGATTGATAAAAAGAAGCTGAAGCCTACCGCCACGCTGACATTCGACTCCACTAAATTTAGTCCGGACTTTATGACTAAGTTGGAGGAGATCCTGTATGGTAAAGATCCTACCACTCAGGGTGGTAATGACGGCGTTGAGCCTCGCCTTCCTCTGCCCGATGAAATCATCACGATCTTCGAAGCTCTTAATGCAGCTGCAGGCTAATCTTCAAAACATGGAGCCGTATTCAGGTAAGCTGGCGGCTCCTTTTTATTCGAAAGGAGAAAAATATGATTAAAGAAACCATTACTTATACAGATTTGAATGGAGTAGAAAGAACCGAAGATTTTTATTTCGATCTCTCCAAGCCTGAAATTGTGAAAATGCAGGCGAGCGCAAAGGGCGGATATGATGTTCAACTCAAGAGCGTTGCCGCAGGTCCTAACGGCGCTTTGATTATGGAATTCTTTGAGGATTTTATAAAGAGCGCTTACGGTGAAAAAAGTGATGACGGCAGACGCTTTATGAAGTCGGAAGAGATTTCCAAAGCATTCATGGAAACTCCTGCATATGAGGTACTGTTTGAGAAGCTTGTAACAGATGCGGAATATGCTGCAGAGTTTACGAATAAGGTGCTCCGCGTAAAGGAAAATACGGTCGCGGAAGTCAAATAAGAAGAGTAGGAGGATCAAAGAGTGCTGAGAATAACTGTGCCGGCAGCCGAGTTTTATGATGAAATTCGCAACGAATTCCTTTATAGGAAAGAGGTGACCCTACAGTTAGAACACTCTTTGGTCTCTCTTTCAAAATGGGAAAGTAAGTGGAATAAGGCGTTTTTAGGCAGACAGGAAAAGACAGAGGAAGAAATCATCGACTATATCCGTTGTATGACATTGACCCAGAATGTCGATCCTGAAGTGTATTATCGGTTAACCGCAGATAATTATGCATCCATAAATGCTTATATTGAAGCGCCAATGACCGCTACAACTTTCTGTGAGGATAAAAAGCAAAAAGGAAACAAAGAAACAATTACCTCGGAACTGATTTATTACTGGATGATTTCCTACAACATTCCGGTTGAATTTCAAAAGTGGCATCTTAGCCGACTTCTAACTCTTATCAGAGTTTGTAATGTAAAAAACAGTCCACCAAAGAAAAGAAGCAATCGTGAAATTATGAGGCATAATGCTGCACTAAATGCCGCTCGTAGAAATCAGTTAAACTCCAGGGGGTGATTATCATTATTGGACGATGTCATAAATGCTTTTTCGAGAAGGTTTGTCATAGAAGATTAGCCTATAAAACATGGCTAAAAACCTTCACAAAAAAAGCAGTCGCTTTGATACTGCTTGTGTCATTGATTGATTTACAGTTATCGTATGTACTTGCATTTATGGGGCAAGTGCAAATTGCGGAGTCACTTTCGAGCACCATCGCTACCACGGTGATAGGTGTCATGCTAGGGTATTTCTTTAAAGCCCTTTTCGAAACATTTTTCGAAGAGAGAGAAAAGAGATTAAACCATGAGTTTGACTCCGAAGAAGGTACAGATTACAAGGAGGGTTGACCATGTCTATTAGTTTTATTTTAACCGCGCTTTTGATCGTTTCTGCTATCACAAATCTGTCCGTTGAGGGTATTAAGAAACTGTTGGATGGGAGCAATGTTAAGTATTCTTCCAATATTCTCGCAGCAATCCTTTCTGTTGTTATCGCCTGCGTGGTTAGCGTTGTGCACCTGATCATGACTGATACAGCTTTTACAACTAAGATCGGTGTTGAGATTGCGATTCTGATGTATCTTGGCTTTCTCGTTTCCACCGTTGGTTACGATAAGGTAATTCAAACTTTAAAACAAATCCAGGCAGCCAAAGGGGAGAGCGGTCATGAGTAATAGCCCCTTAGTGAATTATGTGAAACTGAGTCCTAATCATTCAGGTCAAAGAACACATGCTGTGGACCGGATTACACCCCACTGCGTCGTCGGTCAGTGCTCGGTTGAAACCCTTGGCAATATGTTCTTGAACACCTCCAGAAAGGTTTCCTGTCAGTATGGTATAGGTCACGATGGGCGGATCGGCATGTATGTAGAGGAAAAAAATCGTTCTTGGTGCTCGTCTTCCAATGCTAATGACCAACGCGCAATCACAATCGAATGCGCGAGTGATGCTACGCATCCCTATGCATTCAACAATACTGTGTATGCCACGCTGATCAATCTTTGTGTAGACATTTGTAAGCGATATGGAAAAACTAAACTTCTATGGCTCGGAGATAAAGCGAAGACACTCAACTATGAGCCTGATTCAAACGAAATGATTCTTACCGTACATCGTTGGTTTGCCAATAAGAGCTGCCCTGGTGACTGGATGTATGCTCGCATGGGCGATTTAGCGTCTAAGGTAACAGCAAGACTTGGCGGCACAACCCATATAGTCACTCCAGAGGAAACGCTTTATCGTGTTCAGACCGGCGCTTTCGGAAGCAAGCCGTATGCAGAAGCTATGCTTAAGAAAGTAAAGGCTGCTGGTTTTGAAACTATAATGGTCAAAGTTGATGGGCTCTATAAAATTCAAGTAGGCGCATATGCCGATAAGGCGAATGCGGATGCGATGGCCGCGAAGCTAAAAATTGCCGGATTTGATACATACATCACGACAAAGAGCGGCTCAGTAGTTTCTGAATATTCTCAAAAGAAAACCATTGACCAAATTGCTCATGAGGTAATAGAAGGGAAATGGGGAAGCGGTCAGGAGCGGATAAGTAGGCTTAAAACAGCCGGCTATGATTATAAAGCAGTACAGAAAAGAGTGAATCAACTTCTTGGATAGGAGGTCTGTAAATGATAAGTTTCAGCCACAAGGGCGACTTCTCAAAGGTAACTCGCTTTTTAGAAAGAGCAAAGGAAGTAGTGCGTCTTGGCGATCTTAATAAATACGGTCGCGAAGGAGTTGCAGCCCTTGCGTCTGCTACGCCTATCGATACGGGTCTCACAGCAAGTTCTTGGTATTACGAGATCGTAAACCGTAATGGAACGGCAAAGATCACTTTTAACAATTCAAATATTCAAAATGGGGTTCCGATAGCCATAATTCTCCAATATGGTCACGGAACCCGAGATGGCGGCTGGGTAGAGGGGAGAGATTACATCAATCCTGCTATCCAGCCTATTTTTGACAGAATTGCGAATAATGCGTGGAAGGAGGTTACCAAGTTATGAGTAGGACGATAGACGAAAGAGTTGTTGAAATGAAATTCGACAACAAACAGTTCGAGACAAATGTCCGTACCAGTATGTCGACTTTGGAAAAGCTGAAAGACAGTCTGAATATGCGCGGAGCAGCTAAAAGCTTCGAGGAGCTGGATAAAGCTTCAAAGAAAGTCGATATGTCGGGACTTGGTAGTGCGGTAGAATCCGTACGGCTAAAATTCTCCGCTTTACAGGTTGTTGCGATTACAGCCTTACAGAATATTACAAATTCAGCTATTACCGCTGGCGAGCGGTTGGTGCGCTCGTTGTCTATTGACCAGGTTTCTGCCGGTTGGAATAAACTGACCAAAAAAACCAGTTCAGTACAGACGCTGGTTAACTCAACTGGAAAAACGGTAGATGAGATCAATTCGTATTTAGAAAAGCTCATGTGGTATTCGGATGAGACCAGTTATGGCTTTACAGATATGACAAGTGCTTTGGCGACGATGGTATCTTCTGGCGGCGATATAAACAAACTGATACCGATGATCGAAGGTGTTGCCAATGCCACAGCATTTGCTGGTAAGGGCGCATCCGAATTCAGCAGAATCATGCAATACGCTGTGAATCAAGCATATTCGCTTGGATATATGCAGGTGCAGGATTGGAAAACAATTGAGGGCGCCACGGTTAATTCGAAACAATTAATACAGTCGCTTATCACCGCCGGAGAAGAACTTGGAAAAATAAAAAAAGGATCGGTAACGATTGAAAATTTCCGAAGCACATTGGCTGATAAATGGGTCGATAAAGAAGTTATGGAGAGTGGCTTTGGCGCATTCTCAAAAGTAACTGAGGAAATATATAAAGGGATTCAGGATGGAACTTTTAAGAACTATGCGGATGGTCTTGCTAAGATAGGCGATAAATTTGGTGAATTTGCTTATAGAGCAGCTGCATCTTCGCAAGAGGCGAAATCTTTTGCAGAAGCCATTGATGCAACAAAGGACGCTGTAAGTTCGGGGTGGATGAAAACATTTGAACTTATTTTCGGTAATTATGAAGAGCAGCGTGTCTTGTGGACCGATTTATCAAATGCGTTGTGGGATGTGTTTGCTTCTGGCGCAGAGAGGCGAAATGCCGTGCTTGAAGAATGGGCTAATCTTGGTGGCAGGACGACTTTGGTCGAGGCTTTCTGGGCTGCATGGAATAATGTCGCCGAGGTACTTGGTATTGTTCGAGATGCTTTTCGCGAAGTATTCCCCCCTGCAACTGCTGAGCAACTTTTAAGTATTACGAAAGCCCTAAAATCATTTGCCGATAGTTTGAAAATCAGCGAAGACACGGCCGATAAACTGCGCAGGACATTCAAGGGATTATTCTCAATCGTTGACATCTTCAGAAAATTTGTTGGTGGAGTGTTCAAGACTGCGATAAAAATGCTTTGCCAATTGCTTGGCATGGCTGACACTGATTTACTTAGCTTGACTGCCAGAATCGGCGATGCGATAACTAAATTCCGGGATTGGTTGACCGAGAATAACTATATAACCAAAGGTTTGGAGGCTCTTGTTGGAGCTATTTCCGCAGTTATAAAGAAGATTCGTGAATGGATCAAAAAACTTTGGGATCTTCCTCAGGTTCAAAATGCATTTAAGAAAGTTAGTCAGGCAGTTAAAGATTGTATGGCAAACTTCGAAAAATACATTGGAATCGGAATTAGTAAGATAGGTGAGTTTTTTAGTCAGCTAAAAAATCTTGATTCCATCACCTTGAAAGATATTGGAGCGGCTTTTAAGAATGTCGGAAACAATATTTTAACTTACTTTGTTAATATCTTCGGAAGTTTTGGCACATTTCAGGATCTTGTCAACAATATGCGATACAGCGTTAAATCTCGCTTCCTTGAGATGGGCGAGAGTGTTGATGGGTTGCGAAACAGGATCTTCGATTTTGTATTGGAAGCCAGATCCAAAGTAAAGAGTAACTTTGGAATCGGCGAGATCCTTACCCTTGGTATTGGTACGGGTTTGATTGTCACGATTCGGAAGGTTGATAAAATCATAGCTGCGGTTAAGAAACCACTCGCTGAAATCGGGAAAGTTCTTGGTAATTTCAACGGTATTCTGGTTAGCGTTAAAAATGCGGTTAACGCCTCTGTTTCTGAAATCAAATCAAGGGCGGTCTTAAATGTTGCAAAGTCTATCGGAATTCTTGCGGCTTCTATTGTAGTCTTAACGCTCGTAGATCAAGATAAACTTTGGTCCGCTGTTGGCGCGCTTGCTGCTTTGGCGGGTGTTATGGTTGCGGTTTCTGCTGCTATGGCGCTTATTAATAAGTTTTTGGGCGGGAACTTCAAGAACTCGCTTTCTATCGTTAGCTTGGCTGCGTCAATATTGATACTTGTAGCAGCTTTGAAAAAAATGGAGGAGCTGGACTCAACAAAGGTACACAATAACGCAGCAGTGCTTGGTGTTCTTGGAGCTGGATTGGTTCTGTTTGCCGGCTTGCTTGGCAAGTATGTTCCCCACCTTTCCAAAGGCGCATTGGGGCTGATTGCAATTGCTGTTTCTCTTAAGATAATAGCAAGCGCACTGAAAGATTTGGATGGCATTGATTTACAGAATATAAATCGTTCTGTCGGAATCTTAATTGGCATAATCGTCGGTTTAGTTGTGGTGTCAGCGGCATGCAGCTCAATCACAATCGGAGCCGGGGCCGGTATTCTTGCATTGGTTATCGCCTTGAAAGTCCTTATTAATGTGCTTAATTCTTTTGGGAATCTGGATGTAGCAAAAATGCGGGCGAATATGGATGTCTTCTCGGCTATTTTCTCTAAATTTATTTGGCTGATGGCGGCAAGCTCCTTGGCTGGGAAGAATGCTGCACGAGGCGGTCTCGGAATTCTTGCGATGTCCGCCGCACTGGTTCTCATTATGATTTCTTTCAAAATGATTGCCGGTATGGACATTGGGACACTGCATCGGGTGACGGCTGTCGTCACACAGCTCCTTACTGTCTTCGGTAGACTTATGGTCCTGTCGATTTTTGCTGGTCCGAATGCTGCAAAAGCCGGTGTAATGCTGTTAGCAGTATCCGGTGCATTGATTCTATTAGCCGGTGCCATGGTGATACTGGGACATCTTAAACCTGAAGGAATAAAACAAGCGCTTGGTATTATCGCTGTTTTAGAGCTTCTGTTTATGGGGCTAATCGCCGTTACGAGGCTGGCAAAGGATTGTCAAGGGACGCTCATTGTAATTGCGGTTACAATTGGTATTCTCGTTGCTTCAATTGGCGCACTATCTATGATAAAAGACCAAAGCAAGCTGCGAAATGTCGCTGTTTGTTTGTCTGCCATCATTGCTGCATTTGCCGTCCTGGTTGCATCAACCTCATTGGTGAAGAAAGCGACCGGGACCATGATTGTTATGACGGTAATCGTTGCGGCATTGGGCGGCATTTTGTTTGCTCTGAGCAGTTTGCCGATGAACTCAGTGCTTCCTGTTGCAGAAGCATTATCGCTTCTATTAGTTGCAATGTCTGCTTCGCTTCTCATCCTAAGTGGCGTTAAATATGTTGCTCCGACCGCTATGACAGCTATGGGCATTATGATTGCCATCGTTGCTGGCTTGGCGGTTATCGTCGGTGCTTTAGCACGATTTGATCTTGGGAATTCAGCAGAAATTGCGGTTGGTCTTTCGACATTATTGATGTCCTTGTCTAAATCCTGTGCAATTCTCGCAGTTGTCGGTCTTGGTGGAGGAGCTGCTTATGCCGGAATTGGCGCGCTTATAACGCTTATAGCTGCTATGGGTGTGCTTATGGAAGCCATAGGAAGATTAGTTGCCGATAATGTATTAAATGAAGAAAACTTGACGAAAGCGATTGAAATTCTCAATGTGATTGGGAACGGTATTGGCACATTCATCGGAAGCATAGTTGGCGGTGTTATGGGCGGAATTTCGAGCAGTCTTCCACAAGTAGGAAAAGATCTTTCCGATTTCATGACTAATCTCCAGCCATTTATTGACGGAGCTAAATCCATAACGCATGAAATGCTGGATGGTGTAAATGCTCTTGCACAAACGATTCTGATTCTCACGGCAGCCAATGTTATCGATGGTTTGGGTCGCTGGTTCACTGGCGGTAGATCTCTTTCTTCTTTTGCAGATGAGGTTAAGCCGTTGGGAACAGCACTCAAAGAATTTGCAGGCGAGGTTAAGGATCTAAATGTTGACGATGTGGCAAAAGCAGCTGAGGCGGGACTGCATCTGGCAGAAATGATATCTTTACTTCCGACCAAGGGTGGTCTCAATAAGCTCTTTACTGGTTCGGTAGATGTCGATAAGTTTAAAACTCAGATGGCTGCTTTTGCTGAAGGCATTACTGCATTTGCAGGAAAAGTCGACGGTCTGAAGACTGATGATATTTCCAAAGCAACGGATGCTGGCAAAGCAATTGCCGAGATGATGCAGGCTTTCCCGACTACCGGTAGCACCATTGAAAAGTTCTTCAAGGGCGAGACCGACATGAGTGTGTTCGGAACACAACTTGTTGGATTTGGTGAATCAATAAAGAAATACGCTGAAAAAGTAACCGGATTGCGAGCCGATGTTATCGATAATAGCGTTACGGCTGGTAAAGCGTTGGCTGAACTTGCTAATGCAGTGCCAAAGAGCGGGTCGGATTTTTTAACTGCACTCATCGGCGAAAACAATATTGGAACATTTGGCTCTCAACTCGTTTCTTTCGGAGAATCAATAAAAAAGTACGCCGAAAAAGTAACGGGTTTGAAACCTGATGTCGTCGAAAACAGTCGCAATATCGCTAATACTCTTGTCGAACTGGCTAAATCGGTTCCTACCAGTGGAGCAGCTCTGAAGAACCTGTTTACAGGTGAAAATAACATTGCCAAATTTGGCGAGCAACTTTCTGATTTCGGAAAATCCTTTGTCGAGTTTTACAATTCTGTAGGAGAAATCGAAGCATCGAAACTCGCTGGAGTTGTGACAGAGATTGGCCGACTTGTTGATATAGCGGCCACCATTGGCGATTCTGAAAAGGGAGCCATGTCGGGTTTTGCGAAAGGTCTGAAAGATCTCGGTAAAGCGGGTATTGACGGTCTCGTCAACTCCTTTAACGATGCTGGTGTACGGATTAGCGCTGTTATAGATCTGTTGGTTGGTATTATCGGAAGTAAAAATGAAAAGTTTGTTTCTGCTGGCAAGACCATGATGACAAAGCTGGCTTCCGGCATTAAATCTGGAGGCTCCCAGTGTCGTTCTTCCGCAGCATCAATACTTTCCGATTGTATAACTGCGATTAATAGCAAAGCGTCGGAATTTTATTCTGCGGGTTTAAATTCTGCTGAAAAATTTGCAAATGGCATAGCCGCAAATACCTATTTAGCAGTTGCAAGAGCATCCGAAATGGCCGCCGCGGCAGCAGCCGCTGCTGGATCCGGAATCGAAATTCAGCCAACAATCCGACCAGTTCTTGACCTTTCGAATGTCTCCAACGGTGTCGGAAAACTGACCGCATTGACGAGTAAAACACAAGCAATGAAGATCAGTGCGGGAATGAATCGTGAAAGTAGCGGAACAAATCAAAATGGAAACGATAAGACTTCCATTGCGAATAACTACAATTTCACACAGAACAACTACTCGCCCAAGTCTTTGTCCAGAATTGATATTTATCGTCAGACAAAGAACCAGTTTGCGGCATTGAAAGGATTGGTGGAAGCATGATTTATTCATTTACGATCACCAATTACTTGGGTGATACGATTAAACTCACTTTGAGGGAGCCTGCATTGTCGGGCTTCCTCATTAAGTCCGTTACGGGTTTGGGGCCGGTAAAAGCGAACATCAACACCACCGAAGTGGCGACAAATGACGGTTCAAAGTTCAACTCTGCTCGACTTACACAGCGAAATATCGTCTTTCAGATGGTTTTCGTTGATACGCTTAAGGGAGAGTCAATTGAGGATATTCGCCAGAAATCTTACAAGTATTTCCCCACAAAAAAGAATGTCGACATTATCATTGAAACCGATAACCGGTATGTAAAGACGACCGGTTATGTGGAGTCAAACGAACCAAATATTTTCAGCTCCCAAGAAGGTGCACAGATCTCGATAATTTGTCCGGATCCTTATTTTTATACGGCTGGTGACAATGGAGATATCGTCACGGAGTTCTATAGTATAGCTCCGATGTTCGAATTTCCGTTTTCGAATGAGTCCTTGACAGATCCAATGATTGTCTTTAGTGAAATCCAAAGTAGAGCTGCTGGTGTTATCACTTATTATGGCGATACAGAAATCGGTATAGTGATCCGTATCCATGCGCTTGGAGAAGCAACAAACATTGCCATATATAATACGGATACCAGAGAGGTAATGAGGATCGATACAGACAAAATCAAGAAAATAACTGGAAAAGGATTGACTGTGAGCGATGACATCATCATTAATACAGCAAAAGGTAATAAGAGCATTACTCTTCTTCGTGAAGGAGTTTCTTACAATATCTTGAACTGTTTAGGTAAGAATCCCGATTGGTTCACACTGACGAAAGGTGATAATGTATTCGCATTCACTGCAGAGACCGGGATCACAAATCTTCAGTTTAGAGTCGAGAACAAGATTATCTATGAGGGGGTATAATATGGAACTCTTAGTTCTTAATCAAAGCTTTGAGTCCATTGCCGTAATAGATAATTACAAGTCTATGATTTGGACGGATCGCTATAATGCCTATGGAGACTTCGAGATTTACTTTGCAATGGACACCAAACTTTTGAGTTTTCTGAAAGAAGACTATTATCTCTGGTCAAAAGATTCGGAACATTGCATGATTATTGAGAGTATCAAGATCGATGCTGATGTTGAGGACGGAAATCAGCTTATCGTTACGGGGCGCTCATTGGAGTCTATACTTGAGCGGCGAATCATTTGGGGGCAACGAATCTTCACCGGAAATCTTCAAAATGGAATTCAAACCATGCTTAATGAGTGTATTATTTCACCTTCAATTGAGGACCGGAAGATAGCCAATTTTGTTTTTGTAGCATCGGCCGACTCTAAAATAACGGATTTGAAGATCGATCATCAGTATACTGGGGACTGCCTTTATGATGTTATAAAAGGGTTGTGCGAAGAGAATAATATTGGGTTTAAGGTGGTTTTGACGGAGAGCAATGAGTTTGCTTTCAGCCTATATGCTGGCATAGATCGCTCATATAACCAGACTGAAAACCCATATGTTGTGTTCTCTCCAAAGTTTGAAAACATTATCAACAGCAACTTTTTTTCATCAAAAACAGATTTTCGAAATGTTGCTTTGGTGGCCGGAGAGGGAGAAGGTGCAGCGAGAAAGACTACGGTTGTTGGCAAGGCTTCTGGTCTTGATCGCCGTGAACTCTTCACCGATGCACGAGATGTTTCATCGACTACTGATAGTGGATCACTTTCTGATGGCGAATACATGAAACAGCTACAGACAAAAGGATTAAAAGACCTTGCGGATCATGCGCCTTCTATTGCCTTTGAGGGGGAAGTTGATGCTTCTGGTCTATTTAATTATGGCGATGATTTTTCTATCGGCGACATTGTTCAGATTGCCGATGAGTATGGTAACGAAGGTGCGGCTTACATCTCCGAGTTAATCACTTCTCATAATGAAGAAGGATTATCGGTCTACCCGACCTTCATGACAATTTCAAAGTAAGGAGGGTGAGAAAACGATGAGTGTAACATGCGGATTCTATAACTCATTGAATGGTGACCGCAAATACAATGCGATCCAGATGGGCAGAATTTTCGACGGACTGATCAGCGATGGAGTCTTTGCTACCGTGGGCAATGCTTTGATCGTTAAAGCTGCAAACGGTAATACCGTAAATGTTGACACCGGTAAGGCATGGTTCAATCATACTTGGACTGTAAATGATGCCATTCTACCGCTTGAATTGCCCGAGGCAGATATTCTTCTTGATCGTATTGATGCGGTCATCTTGGAAGTAAATGCCTCCGCTATGGTTCGCCAGAATACGATCAAGTTTTTAAAGGGTACAGCATCCAGTACGCCGGTAAGACCATCGCTGGAAGATAGCGAAGAAGTGCATCAATATCCACTCTGTTATATTTACAGAAAATACGGGGCAACAGCTATCACTCAGGCTGACATCACCCCTATGGTTGGCAGTACGGAAACCCCTTTTGTAACGGCAATGCTCCAAACGGTAAGCTTGGATATTTTACTCGGGAAGTGGCAGGACGAACTAAACCAATTTGTCAATAATCAAACACAGGAAATTGATAAATGGATTTCAAATGAAGAAAAAGAATTCAATGATTGGTTTGCAGGGCTTCATGAGGTTCTGGATAGTAATGTTGCCGGCAACTTGTTGAATCTCATCCAAACCAAAGCCGATATTCCACTCGTAACTTCGGTTTTCTTACCGGCAGCAGGGTGGACCGGTGCCGAATCACCATTCAAGCAGAATGTTACGATCGCAAATGCTCCAACCGATAGCCAGGTTTCCATTCAGCTGAGCGATAGCGTATATAAGGCGCTTACTGAAAATGGAACAATGATGCTTCGGATCGACAATGTCGATGGTACTTTCGTTGTCACCGCAATGGGCGAAAAGCCAAATACTGATCTCACAGTGCAGGTGACAGCGATTATGACTAAAATGGCAAGTGCCAATGGAGGTGGTTAAGATGAGTCTTATAAGTCGTTATACAACGCCAACACACTTCTTTACTCTCCCATTTTGCACCGATGGCATTACGGAACTTGCGATTATCTATTATCAAAATGATAATGTTGTTCTCATCAAAAACTTAGCGGACTGTACCAGGAATGATACAGTGATTTCAGTGTCACTTACCGAAGAAGAAACGGCACTTTTCAAACCGCAAGGTGATGTTAAGATTCAGCTCCGTGTTGGTATCGGCGAGAAAAGGATGAACTCCAAGGTCTTGAGAGTAACGGTTTACGATGTTCTTAAAGATGGACTTTTGAGTGAAATATCGGGCGGTGATGCTCCATGACTCCTGGAAATATGTTCAAAATAGGATTCTCACCAACGAAATCCATCTTTCAGGTTGATTTTGACACGGCATTAGAGATCAAAGAGAATACCGAAGCCGATGTTTATATCGGAGAATATACTTTGACTCCAGAGACAAAAGATCAGGTTCTACTCACCAAAGAAAAATTGCTAAAAGAAAATGTGACCGTTAAAGCGGTCCCAAAACAAATTGTGGACAACCCCGCAGGGGGACAAACAGTAACTATAGGAGGATGACAATTATGCCTAACACAAAGTACAATTCCAAGATCGTTTATTTCGGTGAAACACTGATGGATCTGACTGAAGATACCATCGACGCGGCAAGTTTGCTGTCTGGAAAGACTGCACATGACAAAACTGGTGCTCCTATCACAGGTACTTGTACTTATGATAGTGATACCACCGATGCAACTGCGGTTGCAGCTGAAATTCTTCTTGGCAAGACTGCCTACGCTGGCAAGAAGAAAGTAGTCGGTACCATGGCTAATAAAGGTAAGGTCGAGCTTAAGATTATCGACAAGAACAAAGTATCGATTCCTGCTGGTTACCATGATGGCTCTGGCTCTGCTGTTATTGACGAGACTGAGGCTGCAAAGCTCATTGCCGGCAACATTAAGGCTGGCGTAGAACTTCTTGGTGTAACGGGCGACTATGCTGGCGAGCTTGTTAACGGTCAGAAGAAGACTGTTACTCCTGCGAAGGAGCAATTCTCCGTTCTTCCGGACGAAGGCTATGATCATCTGACTGAAGTTGTTGTTGCCGCTGTGCCGATTGCGTACGCTGATAACGCGGCTGGTGGTCAGACTGTAACCATCGGAGGTTAATCAAAATGGCTATCAACAAAGTGAGTTTCTACGGTGACACTCTGTTGGATATTTCGGACACAACTGCCGATGAAAGCTCCGTAGTAAAGGGTAAAGTATTTTATAAGGCTAATGGGTCTCGCGCTGTTGGTACTGCGGACTATCAGCCTAAAATCTTTACCCAGGTCGTGAACCTGACCACCAATTGGTCGGGTTCCGATCCCTACTATCAAACGGTTTTAACTGGTCAAGCTGTTAATATGCAGGTAGATCTACAATTCACGGTGGATCAGTTAAAGGCTTTGCAGGCCGCTGGCGTTGGTATAATCGTTGCCGAGAATACGGACGGAACAGTTATTGTTCGGGTAACAGGCGCAAAGCCGACATCGGCGATGAGTGTTCAGATTACGAAGACACTTATCGAGGAGGCGTAAGCATGAGTACAATTTTAGGAAATCCCGTTGTGCTTGGTGGCGGTGGTGGCGGGTGGGTAGCTCAGGCTACAGCCCCTACGAATACCAAGTTACTTTGGATTGATACCGCCAATAGTAACATCGTTAAATATTACAATGGCACCGCATGGGTCGCTATTGGTTCGACATTCGGTTAAGAAGGGGGTCTGTATATGGCTCTAAATTCGCAAAATCGAATCCTTGCATCCGATTTCGTAAGCTTGAAAGCACGAGTAAAGGCTGAAATGAATCGTAGACGCTATAGCGGATCTTTGACAGCGTATGCTGGAACCGCTTACGATTACACTGAAACCCCTACTGCAGGAGGAGTTATTAAACCTGAGCATGCCAATAAGCTTATTACTCCGGTCAACGCAATAACTCCAAGTGGATATACGGAAAAAAGCACTGGAGATGCGGTGCCTGAAATGGAAACATTCGAGGCTAAATTGCAGGCCCATGAAGCATATCCTTTGAGAGGAAGCGGAACCGATTGCGCTTCTGGTTGCAGCGGACTTTGTAGTTCCGGTTGCTATAACAGCTGTTCTGGTTGTGGAGGCTCTTGCTCTTATGATTGCAGCGGATGTAGTGGAACCTGTACTGGTGACTGTCAAGGGACCTGTTCTGGAGGTTGTAGCACTTCGTGCGGAGGAGCTTGCTGGAGAGACGGGTGCACAAGTAACTGCACAGCGGCATGCAGAATGGATTGCACAGGGTCATGTTCTGGAGGTTGCTCCGGAGGATGTATGTCGAATTGTGCAAAGGGCTGCACTAGAGGTTGTAGCGGCAGTTGCGGAACACAAGCTCGGATGTCAAGCTAAAAAGAATAAATGGAGGGTATTCATATGTTTGGAGTAAATCAAGCGATCATCGTGACAAGGATTGCAGAAATGAAAGAAATCTCGATTGACGAGATAAAAAACGCACTCGAAGAAAGTAAGAGTTCGAAAGGCAAAGAGCTCTATTATATTATGTGTGCTCAACCGATGCAGCCGGTGGTAGAATGTACAGAAGCCGAACTGCAGGCTTATGCTAATTCTCTTATCAAGAAAGTAGAGGAAGCAACAGGGAGCAAATATGACGAACGCACAAAATCTGCAGTTGTAGGTTTCTTTATCTTTGATCGCAAGCGCAATGCTGAGGGCATCGATAAAGTAATATCCTATTGCCTTAAAGTTCTTGATGCACATAAAGATTGTGTGGAAAACACAATGGAATGGTTCCTAATGGAGGACTTAAAGAGACAACTGATGGGTATTTATGCATATGATTCTACCAGAATTGAGGACCTTAAAGCACTGATTAATGAAGTGCTGAAAACCGAGGATGCATATAATAATTATGTTGTCGGTTTATAAGGAGGAGCTTAAATGACGGTTAAAGTGAACATCGGCGAACAGGATAGCGTCTGTGTGGAACGCCTCTGGTATGAGTACAACGCGGCATTAGGCGTTCTGCGTTATTTGATGTCTCAGTCAGATGTCTTGGAAAAAAATCTACAGCTGTATTCTGATAGCTGCGAGGCAAAAGGCGTAGAATTGGAATTAGCAAAAAGAGCAGTAAGCGATCGGTTTAAACCCGATGGTACAGTTATGAGCTACTCTTTTAACTTTGATGAGTGCGCCATTGAGTATAATATGGAGGACGCATGAAGCGAAGCGAAATAAGTTATGCCGACTACCTTTATACTTTGTACCCAGAAGAAAGCGAAAAAATGCTTCCGGAAGAGTTTCTTTGCCGCGATATTACTTTTCAAGTAACAGATGACTGCCCGATGGCATGCACTTATTGTTATCAAGGGCATAAAGGGCATCGGATGATGTCAAAAGAGACGGCTCGGGCTGGCGTTGATCTGCTCTTCCGTATGTGGGAAGAAAACAAGGGGACATTCATCAATCGAAAAACAAAGGCTATTATATTGGATATGATCGGAGGAGAACCGCTGATGGCGGTTGATATAATCGATTATATTTGCACATACTTTGTTCAGCGTTGCATCGAATTGAATCACCCTTGGATTTATACTTGGCGTGTATGCATTACTTCTAATGGGGCATTGTATTTCGAGCCAAAAGTACAGGAATTTCTACACAAGTTCCGCAATAATCTGAGTTTTGCCGTTACATTGGACGGGCCGAAAGAAATCCACGATGCTTGTCGAGTATATCACGATGGCCGAGGTAATTTTGATGATGCCTATGCTGCGGCAAAGCATTTCAATGCTAACTTTTATGAGGAACTTGGAACCAAGGTAACGATTGCTCCAGAGAATATTCATAATCTTAACAAGATTGTGGATTTCTTCATGGGGGAAGGCATGAAGACAATACATGCCAATTGCGTTTACGAGGCAAAATGGTCATATGAGTATGCCAAGATCCTGTACGATGAGATGAAGCTGATGGCGGATAAGCTTTTGGCCAAAAATGATGGCACTACTGTGTCGCTTTTTTCTGAAACTAATTTCTGCCCATTAACTCCTCAAGAAAATGGCAACTGGTGCGGCGGAACTGGTGCGATGTTAGCCTTTGATCCTGAAGGTATTGCATATCCATGCTTACGGTATATGCCATCGTCGTTGGGTAACGATGTGCCTCCGATTATTGTAGGCTCAGTTTATGGAATTTTCGAACAGCCAGAACATAAGGCGATTAAAGAATATCTCGATAGTATCACGCGTAGGTCGCAATCGACAGATGAATGCTTTGATTGTCCGATTGCTGCTGGATGCAGCTGGTGTTCGGCATGGAACTATCAGGAAACCGGGTCCGTTAATAAGCGCAGCACAAACATTTGTGTAATGCACAAGGCTCGTGCCCTGGCAAATGTCTACTACTGGAATAAATGGTATAGACAGAATGGTATTGACAAGAAGTTCAAAATGTACTTGCCCCGAGAGGAAGCGGAGAAGATCATCAGCCCCCAAGAGTACGATATGTTATTGCAATTGAGTGAGGAGGGATGACGGTTGTATGTAGACTGGCAGACAATTGTAACAGCGGCTACCGTTATTGCGGCAGTTGTTGCTTTCGGAACATATTTTACCAAGTTGCATAATTGGATACTACAGCAGAATAAACAGGATATCGATATAAGCGGAATAAAAAAGGAATTGCAGATTACTACATATGGTTTACTGGCATGTCTGAAGGGTCTTGCCGATCAAGGATGCAATGGACCAGTGAAAGAGGCAATAGTTAAAATTGAAAAGCATCTTAACACAAAGGCTCATCAATAAATACTAACTTAATAGTAGGTAAATGGAGAAAAATGTAGTTTACTTTTGCATTATTCCTACATGTGTGGCTGAAAACCCGCTTGATTCCGAGCTAAAATGTTTCTATAATAAAGTATAGCAAAAACAAATTTTTTGTAGGCCCTGTATGGCTTGGCCGACCTTTTTATTATCGGTCGGTATGAGGACGATGCCAGCACCACCGCGGTGTCCATCGGTTCGCAGGTGATGCATATGCTCACGGTCATGACCGCGGGGCTTGTAATGGGAGCCACGGCCGGCATTGGGCGGGCTGTGGGCGGCAGTTTTCCTGGGAAAAGTAGGAATCGGCCTTTCGAGGGAACACTTGCAGTAGGGGAAATATTTCCCATGCGACCGTATCTTTTTGGTGCTGGATGAGGAGGACAACTATAATGGGGAGGTGCAGCAGCTGCCGCAGGCACTGTGTGTTCGGATTCGCTCCGGGGCAGCCATGCCCAGGCACCGGAGCAATATGAGAAGCTGACCGCCTACATTGCGACGCATCAAATGGAGGTGGCTGGTTTTTCCCGGGAAATTACAATGATTGATTATGGGCTGACCAACGATCTGCAAAAGTTTGTCACCGAGATCAGTATTCCAGTGAGAATGCAATAAAAAGACCGGCCGAGGTTCCAACGGAATCCTGGCCAGTCTTGCTATATCATTGTTTTGTGAATAGGCCAACCGTCTCGCAATGCGATGTCCTGGGGAAAAGGTCTACAGGGCGGTAACACTGCAGATCGTAGCCCATCTCCCGGAGGATGGCGGCATCCCGCGCCATGGTGGCAGGATTACAGCTTACCATGATGATGCGGCTGGGCGCCATGCGCACTACCGCTTGCAGGGTATCGTTATCGCAGCCCTTGCGGGGTGGGTCCAGCACGATGACATCAGGGCGCAGGCCGCGTTCCGCTAAAATCTGCGAAGCCTTGCCCGCATCTGCGCACAGAAATTCCGCATCAGTTACACCGGCGCGGGCGGCATTTTGGCGAGCATTTTCCACGGCACTGTGTACTACCTCAACACCGATGAGCTTCTGCCCCGGCTGCACCATGGAAAGCCCGATGGTACCTGCCCCGCAGTAAAGATCGAGAAGAGTTTCATTCGGCTGCAGGGCGGCCAGTTGGGCGGCTTCCCGGTACAGCTGTTCTGCGGCATCATGATTTACCTGATAAAAGCTGTGCGGAGAAAGTGTAACAGAAACACCGCAAAGGACATCCTGTAAAGTGCCTGGCCCTGCCAGCACTGTTTCTTGCTGACCAAGGATCACATTGTTCCGGCAGGTATTGTGATTCAGCAGGATGGTGGAGATGGCAGGGAACTGCTGCTGTGCTTCCCGGGTGAATTCCTCGGCATGGGGCATTTTATCGCCATTGATGATAAGGCACAGCATAATGCTGCCATCAACGGCCGCCTGACGCAGATAAAGATGCCGCAGCAAGCCTTTCCCTGTCTGTTCATTGTAGATGGTAAGCCCATGGGTATCGGCATAATGACACATCCATGCGGCGATCTCGCTGAAAACCACCGGCTGCAGGGGACAGTCCCGGCAGGGAATGACAGTATGGCTGCGCGGCGCAAAAAATCCGGTATAGCTGCCAGCATCGCCCTGCCCAAAGGGGAACTGAGCCTTATTGCGGTAGCATGTGTGGCTGGGGGAGGGCAGAATAGGCAAAGGCTCTATTGTAAAGCCGCCGATGCGCCGCATGGCATCCTGTACCCAGCGCTGCTTTTCCCGCAGCTCCGCTTCGTAGGTGATGTGCCGCAGGCTACATCCGCCGCAGCGCTTATAGCTGGGGCAGTCAACCGGAACACGATCCGGGGAAGGGGTGATGACCTCTTCGATGATGCCATAGTAGTAGCTTTTCTGCACCTTTACGATTCGCACTCTCAGTTCATCTCCGGCGGCGGTCATTGGCACAAAGACCGCGATGCCATCAGTGTGCCCGATGCCGCTGCCCTCATTGGTGATGGATTCTATGGTAAGTGGGATGATGTCATTCTTCTTAAACATGGCGTTCTCCTTTTTCGGTGGCCGGTTCTTTTTTTATTATACCATCCCGCAGCCTGCTTGGGAACCACCCGGCGCAAAAAGGCTTTCTATTCGGCAGCTTCTGTGCTATAATATCATGGTTGTCACAGCGGAAAGGGGGAATCATGGTGCAGATCTCTTTGCAGAATGTTAGTAGGAGCTTTGGCAGCGAGGTTATTTTTTCCGATGTCACCGCCAAGATAGAGGATCACGACCGTATTGGCCTGGTGGGCCCCAATGGCACCGGCAAGACTACCCTTCTGCGGGTCATCTGTGGGGAACTGGAACCGGATGACGGTTTTGGGGAAATTGCCCGCGGAGCGGACCTTTCCATTGGCTATCAAAAGCAGAACTGCGGGCTTTCCTTCGAGGGGACCATTTGGCAGGAGATGCAGTCAGTCTTTGCCGATGTGTATGCTCTGGAGCGCCGTATGAAGGAGCTGCAGGAGCGAATGGCACAAGAAAATACGCCGGCCCTGGCGGAGGAATACCGGCGCACGGAAGACGCTTTCCTGGCGCGGGACGGCTACCAAATTGAGGTAAAGATCAAGACGGTGTTGACCGGTATGGGCTTTGCGGAGCATGGCTTTGATAAATGTGTGGACAAGCTCTCCGGTGGGGAACAGACCCGTCTTGCAATTGCAAAGCTTCTGCTGGAGGCCCCCAGCTTGCTTATTCTAGATGAGCCGACCAACCATCTTGACTTTGCCACACTGAGCTGGTTGGAGGATTACCTGGCCAGCTACAAGGGAGCGCTGCTGGTAGTTTCGCACGACCGCTACTTTCTTGATAAGCTCTGCAACAAAATATGGGAGCTGGAGGACGGTACCCTGTGGGAATACAAGGGCAACTACACCGCCTACACTCGCCAGCGGGAGGAGCAGGATACCCGCCAAAAGAAGCTGTACGAGCAGCAGCAGGCGGAGCGCGCCAAGCTGGAGGACTATGTGGCCCGTAATTTGGTGCGTGCTTCCACCACCAAGATGGCACAGTCCCGCCAGAAGATGCTGGAACGGCTGGAGCCCATTGAAAAGCCCCACCGCCGCCTGAAGCCCCCAAAGATCCGTCTGGAGTTTGAGACCGAGCCGGTCAAGGATGTGCTGGATGTTGAGGGGCTTACCATTGCGGTTGGCAGCGGAGAGCGGGAACGCGTCCTTCTTTCCAGTGCGGAATTCAATATCCAGCGGGGGGATAAGGTGGCTATCATCGGTCCCAACGGCAGCGGCAAAACAACGCTTTTGCGTACCCTCCTTTCAGCGCAGCCGCCCATAAAGGGCCGCATCACCTGGGGGCGTGGCGTTAAGCGCAGTTACTACGATCAGGGAAGCGACCATCTGGATCAATCCCTGACTGTACTGGACACCATGTGGAAGGCCTACCCCCGTCTATATGAAACACCTTTGCGTACAGCCCTGGGTGCCATGGGACTTACCGGGGAGGACGCCCACCGGCTGGTGGGGCAGCTTTCCGGCGGAGAGCGTGCCCGCCTGAAGCTCGCTATCATCTGTCTGGCCGACAGTAATGTGCTGGTGCTGGATGAACCTACCAACCATCTGGATTTGCCTTCTAAGGAGGTTTTGCAGCAGGCCCTAGCGGAGTACGAGGGAACACTGATCATCGTATCCCATGACCGCTACCTGCTGGACCGCGTGCCAAACCGCATTTTCGCGATAGAACAGGGGGCTCTGCACCAGTATAAGGGTGGTTACGGGGCTTATCTGAGGGCCAAAGCGGAGCTGGGCCCGGAAAGGGCCGCCACCCCGCAGCCAAAGACCGAAAGCGAGCAGAAAAAGCAGTATAACCGCGGCAAGGAGCAGCGCAGGGAGGATGCCCGCCGCCGTAAGGAATACGCCGAAGCCGAAACGCTCATTCATACGCTGGAGGAGGAGCTGGAACAAATCAAGACGGAAATGGCACAGGATAGTGTGCAGAATGACTACCAGCGCCTGCAGGAGCTCTGTGCCCTCATAGAGGAAAAGCAGGGGCTTTTGGATTCCGCTATGGAACGCTGGCTAACCCTTAGTGAAGAGATGGGCAACAATTGAATAAAAAAGGGCTGCCGGCCACAAAACCGACAGCTCTTTTCTTTATTCTTCGTTTTTTTGCAGTTCGCGGTAGCTTCCGTCCTTCACCGCATAGATAGCATCGTAATCGGCGTGCATCAGTTCGCTCAGCGGGGTTGCCGCTTCATAGCGCACACAGGTGCCGCAGTCGGTGCTCAAGGTGCGCGGAACCGGTGCCATTTTGGCATTGATCCCGGCTTTCATCATGGTACGCGCGGTGCACTGGGCGGAAAAGTGGGTGTGAAAGGTTGCAATGTAAGAATTCATATCACTTGGTCAGGGTCAGGGTGAAGTCCTCACCATCGGCCTTTACCGCCACCTTATAGCCCTGGCTCCCGGCAAAGCGGGTCACATTCTCCACGGCACACTGATTATCTACCAGTACGGTCAGCTCGGCGGGATTGCTCTTCTTGACCTCTTTCTGCACCATAACAACAGGCATGGGGCAGGCAAGTCCTCTTGCATCTACCATAGTTACGCCTCCTTAGCAACATTCCGGAAGGAAACGATCGCCACGACAACAAAGCCGATGACAACAGCGATCATACCATTCTGGGTGGGGCCGTTGGCGGAAGAAGCCAGACCAAAGTTGTGGCACAGAGCGGCGCCTACCATCATACCCAGTACGGTAATGGTGGAATCTGCGCTGCCTTCGCCGGCCAGTACCAGCTGACGCAGCGGGCAGCCGCCCAGCAGCACGGAGCCCCAGCCTACCAGAGCCATACCCAGAGCATTCCACAGACCGTCGGTGTGGGCGATAGGCTGACCGGCAAAGCCGAAGTTGAGGTTGCCGGTGATCAGGTTGCCGATCACAACGGCGACAATAACGGCGATAAAGCCATATAGCAGCTTGAAATCCTTGAACATCATAGCGTCACGGATGCCACCGACGGTGCACAGACGGGAACGCTGGGCCAAAGCACCGACGATCAGACCGACGATCAATGCAACGGCGATGGGAGCGTGCTTGCTGCCGGGGCCCTCAGTGGAGAAGTGGATGAAGGAGGGAGCAGCGATAAGCAGAATCAGCAGAGCCACTACGATAGCGGGCATTACGCTGCCTTCCAAGGCGCCCAGGTTATAGGCGCGCTTCATGGTAAAGCCCTTCTTGAGGAACAGGGTGCCGATGAAGATGCCGACAACGAAGCCGACCAGACCAACGATGGCGTTCAGGTCGCCGCCGCCGATACGGATCATCATACGCAGCGGGCAGCCCAGGAACATCAAGGCGCCGATCATAACGAACATACCCAGTACAAAGCGCAGGGCAGGGGAGGAACCGCCGCGGCCTTTGAATTCCTTAAAGCCAAGAGCAGCGATGAGGGAGCCCAGTACAATGCCGATGATCTCGGGGCGGATGTACTGGACCACGCCTGCGGAGTGCAGGCCCAGGGCACCGGAGGTATCCCGCAGGAAGCACGCAATACAGAAGCCCATGTTGCCGGGGTTGCCCAGCGCAGTCAGCAGTACGGCAGCAGCACCTACCACCAGACCGGCCGCCACGACCAGCCAGTTTACTTTTTTCATGGTATAAACCTCTCTTTAAGTTGATTTGACAAACGCACAGTCAATCGTTCATCATAATACAGAATAACGATAAGGCAGAATATTGTCAATATCATCTCGTCGCAACTGTTAAAAAAATCGTTAACTAGGAACGAGATTCGACATTTGCGAATAATTTCCGCCTGATTCCACTGTATACCTCATAAAAGAAGAAGCCCCCGTAAGGGCTTCCATCTGTTACTTTGCTTCTTTTTTACGCCGCGGTGGATACAGCTTGATGCAGTGATCCAACTCCACCGCTTTTTTCATTTGATCTTTTGCATAGTCGCTGGCTTCCCCCCACAGGGTAAAGTGCGCATCACATCGGTTCTGCCGGAAATGGTCACAGGTCAGTTCAGCGTATCGGAGGCCGCATTCCGGACAGCGTGCTTGTCCTATAAAATGCTTATCATCCAATGCGTACCAGCAGGGCAGCCGCAGCGGCAAGCCGCAGGTGGGGCAGGGGAATGCAACATACTGCTCCATCCTTATTGCTTTTTTTACACTATATATCAGTGGCAGCTTGGGCTTTTTGGGCTTTACCAGGGTATTTTTCAGCGCCTGAAGTTCTTCTTCGGCCGGTAAGGGACCGTAGCGTTCGGTTAGTGACCGCCCAATAGCAGCTGTAAACTGGGCATCGCAGTAGGCATCGTGGTATTCCTGTCCCTCCGGTTCCGGCAGCTCCATGGCCTCCACCGCAGTTTTTAGGGCATAGTTGCGGATGCTGTTCTCGGTCCGGTAGGCATAGGCCATCTGCACATCGTAACGACCCAACTGCTCAGGTATCTTCATTCCTATGTGCGCCAGGTTCTTTTCCAGCACGCCAAAGTCATTCCCGCTCCATGCAATGAGGGTATCACAGTCGCCGCACCAGTCAAAGAACGCCTTCGCAACCGAGGCCAGAGGCTCTTCGCCCTGCAGGTCCTTCATGGTGATCGCCAGGATCTTCTGAATATACGGGTTCATCTTGCGGTAGATCACAGGGCGGATCAACCGCCGGAATCCATCGATCTGCCGATATTCTTCATCGGTTTTCACAGCGCCTATTTCTATAATCTCATCAAAGCTGTTGCCATCCAGAAAACCGGTGTTCCATTCCAGGTCAAAAAATACTTTGTTCAAGGGATTTGCTCCTTTTTCTTGGGGTACTGCTCCTTATTTTAGCGCATTTTGCAGCAAAAGGAAAGCTTTTCGACAATTTTCCTTTGGTTTATGAGGCGCTAAAGTGCCAAATTCTATTGACAAACGGTCTTATACCATGCACAATGGGGGTACTCCGCAAGGAGAAAGAGAGGAGAAGATCAATAATGGCAAGGAAACTTTTCTGCCAGCTAAGTCCCTTTTGCTACCGTATCTCGGTGGAAAAGGAGATCATGCTGCGGAATCTGCGGGATCTCATTTCCCCGGTACGCTTTGCAGAGCACAGGGAAGAGAAACCGCTGCCGGCCCTTATTAAAGGGCACCGTTCTCCCATGCTGCGCCAACTGGCCGGTGTGGATATGCAGCTGCAATATAATAAGGAAACCAATCTCCGCCTGGCGGGGGAACGCATCCATGGTCTTATCATTGAACCAGGTCAGACCTTTTCCTTTTGGCATACGGTGGGCCGCACCACCGCCCGGAAAGGTTATCTCCCAGGGCTGACCATCGGGGCTGGGCGACTGGGAGCAGAGACCGGCGGGGGACTATGTCAGCTGGCCAATCTCATCCACTGGATGGTTCTCAATAGCCCTCTTACAGTCACAGAGCTGCACCATCACACCGATGCCCTTTTCCCGGATAGCGGGCGGCGGGTGCCTTTCGGCACCGGGACAAGCATCTTTTATAAAAATGTTGATTACCGTTTCCGCAATGATACCGATACGCCGGTACAGCTGCTTATTTGGCAGGAGGGGCATGATCTCTGCGGCGAACTGCGGGCTCAGCATGCTTTCCCGTACCGCTGGCGCATTATAGAGGAGGACCACCATTTTCAAAGGGAAGCGGATGGCCATTATTACCGTTGCAGCCGCATTTACCGCGCTAAAATAGACTGTGAAGGCAATGAGCTTGACAGAGAATTGCTGCTGATCAATCACTCCCAGGTGATGTATGATCCAGCTCTCATCCCTCCGGAGCAGCTCCGGGAGGAGCTTCCATGCTGAGAGAACGGAGTTTTGCCCATCGGGGCGGCATTGCCTGCCGCATGGGGGAGCAGGACTTGACCTGGGAGGAGCTGCACAGCCGTGCCAGCGCACTGGCGGCAAAGCTGGCGGAGGGCAGCGGGCCTGTCCTCATTTATGGCGAAAAATCCCCGGCGTATGTTATCGCTATGGTGGGATGTCTTTGGGCCGGCAGACCTTATGTTCCGGCCGGACCGCACTATCCGGCGCAGCGGGTCAGTTCTATGGTCGCGCAGGCCAACATCCATACCGCCATCTGTTTGCAGCCGCTTCCCACAGCGCTGCAGGATACCGTCCATTGCATTTCCATCCCGCTCCAGGGTGGGGAGTGCTTTGCTTTACCTGCTGCCGCTCGGGATGATATCGCCTATATCCTGTTCACCTCCGGCAGCACCGGTGCGCCAAAGGGCGTTGTGGTCACCTATGCCAACCTGGAAAATTTCATCGCCTGGTTCACCACGCGTCCTGCCATTGCCGGGCTGTATCCTCATGCTGTGCTCAATCAGGCGCTGTTTACCTTCGATCTTTCGGTCGCCGATTTATATTATACATTATACACCGGATGCACTCTGGAACTTTCTACGGAGGGGAGTTCCCTTGCCACCTGCGACAGCTGGGCGCAGCTGGCAGTTATGACCCCTTCCTTTGCGGACTGCTGTCTGCTGGATGAACGGTTTGCGGCCAAGATGCTGCCTTGCTTACAAACGATTTTCTTTTGTGGGGAACCGCTGAGGGGCAGTACCGTGCGGCGGTTGTGGCGGCGTTTTCCGGGGCTGCGGATCATCAATGCCTATGGTCCCACCGAAGCAACTTGTGCGGTTACAGCCGTGGAGATCACCAAGGAGCTGGCCAAAGAGGAGAGGCTTCCCATCGGTCACCAATACGGGGAAGCGGTTAGTGTTACGGTGGAACAGCCGGACGGTATTGTCCAACAGGCGGGAAGCACAGCAGACGATACCGTGGGCGAGCAATTCCATGACCATTCTGGACATATTACTTTACAGGGGTTAAGTGTTGCCGCCGGTTATCTTGGGGGAGAGAAATTTCATGGCCGCTTTGTGACCGGCGATATCGGGTACTTTGAAAATGGGTACTTGTGGTATGCATCCCGCTGCGATGACCAAATCAAATATAAGGGCTACCGCATAGAGCCCGGCGAAATAGAAGCGGCATTGACGGCATTGCCGGGGATTCATCAAGCAGTGGTGCTGCCGCGCAAAGACCGCTTGGGACGGGTTATTTCCCTTCAGGCGGTGGCGGCTGCAACCGGAGAACCACAGGAGGAACAGGTGCGTCAGGCTCTTGCCAGTATGCTGCCGGAGTATATGGTTCCCCGGAGGATATTATTTTGCCGTGCGCTGCCCATAACGGTAAACGGTAAAATTGACCGAAGGAAAGCAGCTGCGCTATTGGACCAAAGCACTGTGCCAACAGACGAAAAAGAAAGGAACAAATGTTTCACATGAAACATTTTGGAGAAGATGAGGTGAGCACATGAAAAAAGAAAAACTGCTGGAAGTACTGTGTCGAGCCTGTGACCGGCCGCTGGAGTGGAACACGGAGCTGCTGCAAAGCGGCTATCTGGATTCCCTGGCGATGGTGCTGCTGGAGGAAGAGCTGGAGATGGCCGGGGAGAGTATCTCGGTGGCGAGAATACCGAGGGAAGCGCTGGAAACCCCGATGACCCTATGGGACTGGTACCGGATGAATACCCAGGCAGGGAAGCGTGAATAAATATGTTTGACAGCCCGGTGATGATATGCTACAATCATCGGGTTACCTTATTTTTTGACTGACATGGGGTGAAGGCATGAGTACAGTAGAAATTCTGCTCATTGGGATCGGCCTTTCGATGGACGCTTTTGCGGTGGCGATATGCAAGGGCCTGGGAATGCGGCGCATCAACTACCGGCATACCTTTATCATCGCATTGTTCTTTGGCGGGTTCCAGGCGCTGATGCCCTTTTTGGGCTGGCTGCTGGGCAGCCGTTTTGCGCAGTATATCACCCGGTATGACCACTGGATCGCCTTTGTGCTGCTGCTGTTCATCGGCGGGAAGATGGTGTGGGACACCCTGCATGAGGATGGCAAGGAAGAGGAAGAATTTGCTAACGAGCGGCTGGACCTGAAGGAACTGCTGCTGATGGCGGTGGCGACCAGTATTGACGCGCTGGCAATGGGGATTACCTTTGCGTTCCTCTCTGTGAGTATTGGCAAGGCCTCCGGGCTTATTGGATGTACCACCTTTGTAATCTCAGCGTTGGGCGTATTTATTGGCAACCGTTTTGGCGCTAAGTATAAGGACAAGGCCTCGCTGACCGGCGGCATTATCCTGATCCTTATCGGCTGCAAGGTGCTGCTGGAGCATCTAGGCATCCTGGGATAAGATTTAGCCGAAACTAACGGATTGACAAATCCGGAACATCATAATATAATAAACCGCGTAAGAGGGAGTAGTTTGCACGGTCTATCGGCTGTGTTGGGCGGTATCGTCATCCCAGCGCTTTGGCGCTCGTGCCGTCCGTAAACACCATGTGTTTAGAACAAGACTTTTACAAAGGTCCCTAATGGGGGCTTTTGTAAGAGTCTTTTTTATATTTAATTGCAAATAATATGCATGAGGTGACTGACTATGATTTTTGAAGAAATCGGCAGCCTGTTTGTGAATGTAGCGGCACTGAGCGACTGGCGCTACTGGGTGATGTGGGCCATCGGCGGCCTGCTCATCTACCTGGCAATTGCCAAGGACATGGAGCCGACGCTGCTGCTGCCGCTGGGCTTTGGCACCATTTTGGTCAATATTCCGCTTTCCGGCGCTATCGACCAGGTGGGTGCGAACGGGCAGGTGACAGAGGGTGCTTTGACTACACTGTTCAATGCCGGCATTGCCAATGAGCTGTTCCCGCTGATCCTGTTTATCGGCATTGGCGCGATGATCGACTTTGGGCCGGTGCTTTCCAATCCCAAGCTGATGATTTTTGGCGCGGCGGCGCAGTTTGGTATCTTTTTGACCTTCTGTGCGGCTTCGATGTTCTTTGGAACCAATGACGCGGCTTCCATCGCGGTTATCGGTGCGGCGGATGGCCCGACCTCCATCTTCGTTTCTCAGATGCTGGGTTCCAAGTATCAAGGTGCCATTATGGTGGCGGCATATTCCTACATGGCACTGGTGCCTATCATCCAGCCGCCGGTCATTAGGGCGCTGACTACCCACAAGGAGCGGTTGATCCGGATGCCCTATAAGCAGGTGGAGATCAGCAAAACCACCCGCATTCTGTTCCCGATCCTGGTGACTATTGTTGCCGGTATCATTGCCCCCACTTCTGTGGCACTCATCGGCTTTTTGATGTTCGGCAACTTGATCCGTGAGTGCGGAGTGCTTAATTCCCTGAGCGATACCGCCCAGCATGTGCTGGCAAACCTGGTGACTATTTTCCTGGGAATCACCATTGCGGCCAATATGCAGGCGGAGCAGTTCCTGAAGCCTGAGACCCTGCTGATCCTGTGCTTGGGTCTGGTGGCGTTCATCTTTGATACCGCGGGCGGTGTGCTGTTTGCCAAGTTTCTCAACCTGTTCCTCAAGACCAAGATCAACCCGATGATCGGCGCGGCAGGGATTTCCGCCTTCCCGATGAGCGGGCGTGTGGTGCATAAGATGGGTCTGGCGGAGGATAAGCAGAACTATCTGCTGATGCAGGCCATTGGTGTAAATGTATCAGGGCAGATCGCTTCCGTTGTGGCGGGCGGCCTGATCCTCAACTTCTTCCTGTAATCGTAAGGGGGTAAAGCAGATGAACTATTTTAATCCTGGTGCTTTTGTGAGTAACTTTCATTACTTGGTTTCCGGTATGCTGGGCATCTTCCTGGTTATTGGCATTATTATTCTCTTTACGATGCTGCTGAACCGGGTCTTTCGTAAGAAATAATTAAGGAACTCTTCATTGTTCGTTTATTGCAGACTGTTCCCAAAAGGGGTATCCTAATGGTAAAATCCATATTGGGACAAGAGGGACGATAAATGCAGATGACTGACCGCCAAAAGAAAATATGGGGCATTGCCACCGTCATCGGGCTGGTAGTCTTTATGGGGCTGCTGTGCTGGTTTGTAGGACGACCGATGATTCGCTTTGTTTCGGAGCCGGAGAAATTCCGCCTGTGGGTGGATGAACACGGCATTTGGGGGCGGCTGGCTTTCATCGGCATGGTGATTTTCCAGATTATCGTGGCCTTTATTCCTGGAGAGCCTCTGGAGATCGGCGCAGGGTATGCCTTTGGCGCGGTGGAGGGCACCATTCTGTGCCTGACCGGTGCAGTGCTGGGCGGAGCCATTGTGGTGCTGCTGGTACGGCGCTACGGCATTAAGCTGGTGGAGGTCTTTTTCCCCAAAGAGAAGATCATGTCGCTGCGCTTTATGCAGGACAGCCGCCGGTTGGAACTCCTGGTGTTTATCGTCTTTATGATCCCCGGTACACCGAAAGATCTGCTGTGCTACGCAGTAGGGCTGACCAACCTGCGGATGCGGGACTGGCTGTGGATTTCTCTGGTGGCAAGGATCCCAAGTATTATCACTTCCACCATAGGCGGCAACGCCCTGGGGGAGCGAAATTATGTTTTTGCGGCGGCGGTATTTGCAGTAACGCTGCTCATCAGTTTGGGAGGCATCCTGCTGTACCGGCACATCTGCCGGAAGGAAAACGAGGAGCTGGCCCGAAAAGAAGAACAGGAGGATAACCAAAATGAAGAAAACAATTAGTTTTATCTTGGCGGCGGTAGTGCTGCTGACGATGCTGACCGCCTGCGGCGGAAAGGCGCCTGCAGAGCCTGCCGAAACGGCACTGTATGGTAAAGTAACAATGGAAAATGCCCCCGCGAACGCACTGGGCGCGGTAGTCTATCTGGGCTATTACGAAAGTGCAGATGCCATGAAGGCGGAGCTGCCGGAAGCGCTGAAAGACCTGCCGCTGGCAGAGATGGGCGGTGGAGAAGCCTATGCCATCATTCCGCGGTTTGAAGGCGAGAGCGTGACCCTGTATGCCGTGACGATGAAGGAAGATGCCACGGCTGAGCGGGCGGAAAACGGCACGGCATATGACGGTGCGGTGCTGCTGATGTGTAATGAGAGCGATATCTTTGCCAATACCGAGGTGGAACTGAAGCTGGGTGAGGACAGCATAAGCTTTGGACCGTATATCAGCCTGATGGACGGCAGTGTGGTGACCCATGACCGGGTACCCGTTGGAATGATCCAGTGACAATCCAGTGAATGTAAAATGAATATTCCCCCGTTCTCTTAGGAGAGCGGGGGAATATTTTTGCGGGATTATCGGACAATGATTTGGGAAAGGACTTCTCCGACCTTGCCATGCAGGGTGAGGGAGGTTTTATCATCCATGGGGGTGGGATCGCGGTTGATGAGGACCAGATACCGGCCGTGAAAATAATGAATGAGAGAAGCAGCCGGATAGACCGTGAGGGAAGTTCCTGCGACGATGAGCATATCGGCATCGATAATAGCATTCAGGCTTTCATCAATGGTTTCGCTATCAAGCTGTTCTTCATAGAGAACAACATCAGGCTTGATAAGACCGCCGCAGGTACAGCGGGGAATGCCGGCCGTGGTGAGGATCTCCTCCGCCGAATAGCACTTATGGCACTTTTGGCAGTAATTGCGGTGAACGCTGCCGTGCAGTTTCAGCACATTTTTGCTGCCGGCCATTTGGTGCAGACCATCAATATTCTGCGTGATAACGGCCGTGAGCTTTCCGGCGGCTTCCAGCTCCGCCAGCTTGCGGTGGGCTGCATTGGGACGGGCTGTAAGACAGATCATCTTCTGCCGGTAGAAATCGTAAAACTCCGCCGTGTGGCTGACAAAAAAGCTGTGGCTGAGGATGGTTTCCGGTGGGTAATCAAATTTTTGATTGTAAAGGCCATCGACAGAACGGAAATCGGGGATGCCGCTTTCGGTAGAGACACCGGCACCGCCGAAAAAGACAATGCGATGGGATTCATCAATCATCTGCTGGAGTTTTTGGATATTCTCATCCATATAGGAACCTCCTTTGGAAAATAATCTGCTGAAAAAGCCGCCGGTGGGCGGCTTTTAACGATTTATTGCTTGGCTTTTTGGCTATTCGGCTTTTGACGGAGCCTTTCCCGGGTGCCATCCGGCTTTTGAATGTAAGTGTTATCCAGGGTATGCTTAAGACTGGCCTTCATTTCGGCAATGTACTGTCCACGCAGCTCCATGCGTTCTTTGATTTCTTCATCGGTCAGGTTGCGCTCCCGGGAAAGGCGGGAAAGATGACTGATGCGTTCTAATTTTTCTTTTTCCATAGGGACTCCTTACTTGGGGAAAATGAGATCCAGCAAATGCTGGATGACATCGTAACCAAACTGATACTTGGCGATGACGCAGCCACCAATGACCAACCCGACAAAGATGAGCTGGAGCAGCAGGGCAGCGATGCCAAGATTGCGGCGGTTGCGGTTATTGCCGCGGCGGAAGGTCCATTTGATGGCGCAGACAAAATTGACAATGGGAATGGCCAACAGCACCAAAGCGCCCATAAAGGAGCTGACCTTCATCACGGAAGTATCGGGAGGAGTTTTTCGGGGCTTTTCGGGCTGTGGTTCCTCCTGCGGTGGAGCTGTGGGCTGTGGTTCTTCCTCCGGCGGGGCAGCATGCTCCTCGTTTCCGGCCACGACGGCAGGCGGGATATCCGAGAGGAGATCGTCATTCCCGGCAAAGGAGCTGTTTTGCAGGTCTTCCATCATGCGTGATCCTCCGTTTACAGCTTAGCGCCGCACTGGGAACAGAACGCGGAACCGGATTCCACAGGCTGGCCGCAGGCAGGGCAGACGGTAGGCGCAGAAGATTCCTCAGCAGTAGGCTGTTCCTCTACGGACTCTGCGGGAGTCTCATCGGTATTAATGATGCAATTGTTATCATCGGAATTATCGGATTTGACAAGAGCGATACGGGCGCGCAGGGATTCAATCTGATCGTAAAGGCCGGTAATCTTGGTACAGTCGGCAGCATAGAGGCCTTCCGCCTCGGATTTACTCTGCTCATAGGTCTTGCGGCCCAGTTCCAGCAAGGCAGCATTGATATCGGACTGGACACCGAGGATTTCTGCCTTGAGCTTGGCAATCTCGCCGAGGTCTTTTGCCTTATCGGCAGCGGTACCGGCCACAACAGAGATCTTTTTACCGAGATTATCGAAGAATGCCATATGATGTTCCTCCTTGGGTGGATAAAATTTTTTTATTATAGGATGATTTTATCACAGTCTGTCCGACAGTTCAAATATTAAAGTGCAGAAAGGTCAGGATGTTTTAATTTTTTCGGCTGTTTGGCCGGGGCAATAGGGCCGCAGGGGGCAGCGAGCGCACTGGGGACGCCGGGCAATGCAGTATTCCCGGCCTAGAAGCACCATACGGTGGCAGAAGCCAGTGGACTTTTCCGGGGGGATTTTTTCCCGCAGCTGCATTTCGACCTTGTAGGGGTCTTTGGAAGTAGTAAGACCCAACAGATTGGTGATACGGATACAGTGGGTATCGCAAACATAGGAAGGTTGGCCGTAGATATCACCACAGATGAGATTGGCTGTTTTGCGGCCGACGCCGGGGAGTCGGGTGAGTTCCTCAATAGAATCCGGGACTACGCCACCGTATTCATCCCGAAGCATTTTGCACATTTCAACGATATCGCGGGCCTTGGTGTGATAAAAGCCGCAGCTGCGCACCATTTCTTCCACATCGGCGACATCCGCTTCGGCAAAGGCTTCAATGGAGGGGTACTTGGCGAATAGGGCGGGTACCACCTGGTTTACACGGGCATCGGTGCACTGGGCGGAAAGGCGTACTGCAATGAGTAGCTCGTGCGGGATGCGGTACTGCAGGGAACAAAGATCCTGCGGGTAGAGCTTTTCCAGTTCTGAGATGATGTGCGCAATACGTTCTTTTTCCTGCATTTTCGCCACGCTCCTTTCTGTGACCATGATAAAGATTTGCGGGCAAAATGTCAAGGAGGAGGAACCATGCTTCGACCGTTTCTTTTGTACATGGGGGATTACAATGAAGCATGACACGGGAAGGGCGGGAGGAGAGAAATGAAGATATACGGTGATGTGCTGGCGGCGGTGAATTTTACAGTGACACTGCTTATTTTGCAGCTGTGCGGGCGGATACTGGGGATAAGGCCGGGAAGATCGGTAAAGTACATATCTGGAGCTCTGGGAGCCGCTGCCGCGTTTATTATCTTTGTGCCTATTCATTCGGTAGCAGTGCAGCTTTTATATCGGTTGGCAGTTTCGGTACTGTTGGTAGGGGTAGCTTTTCCAGCACTGAATCGCAAACGGCTGCTGCGGGCCATCGGGGTGTTTTATTTGGTGAGTATCGTTTTTGCTGGTGTGATAATGTTGCTCATTTGGCTGCAGCCTGGATTGGGCTTCTATACCGCTAATGGAGTGGTGTACTATAACATTCCGCCGCTGATGCTATTGGTCTGTGTGGCAGCGGCCTATGGTGCAGTAAGCCTATTTGACCGCTTTACAGCGCTGCGGATGCCGCAGAGAGACATTTACCGAATTACGATAGAGCGACGGGGACGAATGGTGCCGGTGATGGCGCTGGCCGATAGTGGCAACCGGCTGATTGAACCGTTTTCCGGGCTGCCGGTACTGGTGGTAAACGCGGCAGAAGTATGGGGACTGCTGAATCCGGAAGAACGAAGAATCGTGCGGGAGACGGATACTGATGCGGCTGTACCTGGTGTGCGGTGGGTACTGGCCGGTACAGTACAGGGATGGGGAATGATGCCGGCTTTCCGGCCGGAGAGAATGTATACAACGGTGAATGGAAAACAGGTGGATCTGGGCGGCTATTTTGCCGTGGCGGTGGATGCCGAAATAGGGAACGGAAATTACGGTGGGGTATTTAACCCCAAGATGATACAGGTACTGCTGTGAGGTGACTGAAATGCTGCTGAATAGATTATTGAAAAGACTAAGAAAATTCTTTCTTGGTTATTATCTGGAGATCTACTATATCAATGGACCGGACAATCTGCCGGCACCGTTGAGCCGGGAGCAGGAAACGGCGATCTTTATGCGGCTGGAGGAAGGCGACCCCAAAGCCAAGGAAATATTGATCACCCATAATTTGCGGCTGGTGGTATATATTGCCCGGAAGTTTGAATCGACCGGTATTGGAATTGAAGATCTGATTTCCATAGGGACCATTGGGCTTATCAAGGCGGTGAATACCTTTTGCCCGGCGAGAAACATAAAGCTGGCGACCTATGCCTCCCGGTGCATTGAAAATGAGATACTGATGTACCTGCGTAAGATACAGAACCAGAAAACGGAGGTTTCCATAGATGAGCCTTTGAATGTGGATTGGGACGGCAATGAGCTGCTGCTTTCAGATATTCTGGGGACGGACGGCGACACGGTGAACCGTGAGTTGGAGCAGGAGGTGGAGCGCAGTGCCCTACGGGGGCTGGTAAGCGGCCTGGGGGAGCGGGAGCAGCGTATTATGCGGCTGCGATTTGGGCTGGACGGGGGTGAGGAACGCACCCAAAAGGAGGTAGCAGATATCATTGGGATCTCGCAATCCTATATCTCGCGGCTGGAAAAGAAGATCATACGGCAGCTGCGGGAGGAAATGCAACAGATCTACTGAATGGAATTGGCCGCCGGGCAGAAAACACCGGCGGTCAGTTTTATGCGTCGAAAGGGAGAAAATTCCCGGCAAAATATAATGAAATGCTGTTGCAATGGTAGAGGATAAAATGCTATACTGACAATAGTTATAATATGTACAAAGGAGTGTGTTTCCGTGCAGGAGGCAAAGCGTTTTTCCACCGCGCTGTTTGGGTTTGACCGTAAGGCAGTGCTGGACTATATTTATGAACAGGATAAACAGGCACGCGAAGCACTGGAGGAGCTGGCGGTGCGTAATGACACACTGGACCGTAAGGCTGCGGAACTGAATGAGAAGCTGGAAGCCATGAGCGCCCAGTATAAGCAGGCGGTAAGTGATAGCAAGGAAAAGGAACGCCAGCTGAATGAGCAGGGAAGCGACTGCGCGCGCCTGCGGGAGCGCACCAATAAGCTGGCCGCGCAACTGCGGGATAAGGAGAATGCCCTGCAGCTGCAGATGGAACTGAATAAGAAGATGCAGGCCCGTGTAAATGAACAGGAGGCTGCGCTGAACAGCCTGCGAGCGGAGCTGAATGAAGCAAAATTGCAGGCTGACCTTTTTAAGGGGCGGCACGAGGATTTTAATGGGCTGAAAAACCAATTGGATGAAATAAGGGCGCAGTTTACCCAGCGACTGGATCAATTTGAGAAGGATTTTGACCGGCTGGAGGCAGAGGTGCCGTGCTGTAAGGCAGCTGCTCGGTGTGCCAATAAGCAGGAAGAGGACAAGCCGGAGGTACATAAGGTGACACTGCGGCGGCGTGGTGTGGCACAGCAGACTGAGGAACTGGCCAAAACGGCTGGCGGCGCCGGAAGCCGTGTGTGCAAGATCCTAAATGAGTGGAAGTGATGTGACCGATGATCAAATTGATACCCTCGCTGGAGATGCTTGAGGATATCCTGCGAACCATCCGGATACAGGATGTTTTGGATATCCTTATCGTGGCATATCTGGTCTATAAATTGATCGACCTGCTGCGGGAGACCCGCGCGGGGCAGCTCATCAAGGGCGTACTGGGTATAATCCTTGTGTATGTGCTGTCCCAGGCATTCCAGCTGCGCGCGGTCAGCGCCATCATCCGCTACTTGATCACCTACGGCGTTTTTGCGCTACTGATCATTTTTCAGCCGGAGCTGCGAAAGATACTGGAAAAGCTGGGGCGTACCAGCTTTTCGCTGACACAGATCCGAAAGACAGTGAACAGCATCGGCGGAAACAGCTTTGAGAATAACAGCAATATGATGCGCTGCATTAATGCCATCTGTGATAGCTGTGCCATACTTTCCAAGGAACGCACCGGTGCGTTGATCGTCATAGAGCGCAGTACCCGTCTGGGGGATATTATAGCGACCGGTACGCTGGTGGATGCCAGTCCTTCCGCCGAGCTGATCCGCAATATCTTCTTCAAAAACTCCCCTCTGCATGATGGCGCTATGGTCATCCGGGATGGACGGGTACACGCAGCGGGGTGCTTTTTGCCGCTGTCCAATAACTATGATATCAGCCGGACGCTGGGCACCCGCCACCGGGCGGCCCTGGGTATGTCGGAGGTCAGTGATGCGCTGATCGTGATTGTTTCGGAGGAGACGGGCGCGATCTCAGTAGCCAAAGACGGCAAGCTGAACCTGCGGTTGACGGTAAACAGCCTTAATTCGATTCTGTGCGATGAGCTGCTTTCCGAGCAGGAAGCGAAGAAAGGCAGCGCGATGGATACGCTGATGAGCATTTTCAGGAGAAATGGCCATGAACAAGAATCAAAATGAATCAGTCCAGCAGGCGGCTGATCGTCCCAAGACGCTAAGGATCGTCCTTTCGATCGTTATTGCGTTTTTTGTGTGGATGGCTGCCATGCTGGCGGCGCCGGAGATCACGAAAGCGATAAGAGATGTTCCCATTACGGTGGATATCCCAACCAGTGCGATGCTGGAGGTAGTGGATGGCGCGGATACCAAGGTCTCACTGGTCCTGGACGGCAAGCAGTTTGAGATAGGCAGCTATGGCCCGGAAAATGTGCGAGTGGTTGCTGATGCTTCCGCGATTACCGAGCCGGGTACCTATGAGGTGCCGCTGGTGGTGAGCGATAACGGTACCAGAAGCTATACGGTAACATCGATTTCTCCCGCTACGGTGACATTGACTTTTGAAACTAGGGCAACAAAGCTTTTGCAGATCCAGGCGGATATTACCGGGCTGACAACCCCGGCCAATTACATTGCTCCGGAAGATGAGATCGTGCTGGAGCCTTCCACCGTAGAGGTAAGTGGAGCGGAAAGCCTTATCTCCCGTGTAGAGCGCGCAGTGATCGAAGTGGATTTCAGCCGGGAGGTAACCAGTACTCAGCAGCAGAATTCCAAGATCGTTTATTATGATGCCGAAGGCAATAAGCTGGAGACGGAGGAGGTTGCCTACTTCCACCAGGATGTGAGCAGCGTAGCGGTAACCGTTCCGGTCAAACGGGTGGCGACCCTGCCGCTGACTGTATCCTTCCTAAATGTGCCGGAAAACTTCCCAGTGGATGAGCTTTCATACAGTCTTTCTGTGGATTCCATCACAGTAGCGGCGGAGGATTCCGTGCTGCGCAATCATTCCAGTTTGGTGCTGGGGTATATCGACTTTAAGCAGATGAACCTGCTGACCTCCTCGCAAATGGACTTTGCGGTGCAGCTGCCGGAAGGCTTTACCGATATGGATGATATAGAGGTTGTAACGGTGTCCTTTGAGGCGGATGATCTTGCTTCTACCAATCTGAGCCTAAAGAACTTCCAGCTGGTGAATGTGCCAGAGGGCTTTACGGTGACAGTGGAGGAAAGCGCTTTGCGCGTGTATGTTTTGGGTAAAAAGAGTATCATCAGTGGAATAGCGGCGGGCGACTTTGTAGTGAAGGTCGATCTTTCCGACATGAGAACGCGTGCTGGAAAATACGAGATGCCGGTTTCCATCTATGCGCCGACCAAAGGCTATGTATGGGCGGTGGGTGAATACAGTGTGACAGTGGACGCCAAGGCCAGTTAATTTTAATGATAAATTCGGCTCTGCTTTTTTATGGGCAGAGCTGAATTTTCTTTCCCGGGGGATCGTTATGAGTATTTATCTGATCAACAATATTATTGTACCGCTGGAGGAGGAAGCAGATTTCCGGCGAGAGGCGCTGCGTGCCCTGCGGTGTAAAGGCAGCGACCTTTTGAAGGTGGATATTTATCGGAAAAGCGTAGATGCCCGCAAAAAAGAGAATATCAGGCTAAACTATACCATAGCGGCTACGCTGAAAGAAGGCGTCACTCTACGGGAAAACGCGAAGTATCGCCTACTGATGGAAGACAAACCGCAGTTCCGGCCGGGGATGGAGCCAATGAAGCACCGCCCGGTGATTATTGGATTGGGGCCTGCGGGGATGTTCTGTGGTTTGATGCTGGCACGAGCCGGGTATCAGCCGGTCATCCTGGAGCAGGGAGCACCTATGGAGGAGCGCGTGGCAGATGTAGAGGCCTTTTGGCAGGAGCAGAGGCTGGATGAAAGCTCTAACATTCAGTTTGGTGAAGGCGGAGCCGGGACCTTCTCCGATGGGAAGCTGATGACCCGCATCAATGATGGGTTTTGCCGGGTGGTGTTGGAGGAATTTGTGGCACATGGTGCGCCTAAAGAGATCCTAACGGCTGCCAAGCCGCATATTGGTACAGACCTGCTGCGAAAGGTGGTTGTGGCAATCCGGCAAGAGATCGTATCGCTGGGCGGCGAAGTGCGCTTCCATACAGCTGCGGAAGATATTATCGCCAAGGACGGTAAGATCACCGGTGTTATTGCGCAGGGAGAGGAGATTCCATGCGACTGTCTGATTTTGGCGCCCGGTAATGCGGCAAGACCGCTTTTCACCTGCAGTATGGAGCGGGGAATTGCAATGGAGGCGAAACCTTTTTCCGTAGGGGCCAGAATAGAGCACCCGCAGGAAGCGATAGATCACGCCATGTATGGGGACTATGCAGGTCACCCCAAGTTGGGACATGCCGAATACCAGCTCTCGGAACGGGAGACAGATACCGGCCGGGCAGTGTATACCTTCTGCATGTGTCCAGGCGGTGTGGTGGTGCCGGCGGCTTCCGAACGGGAAACGATAGTGACCAACGGCATGAGCTACCACAGCCGGGATGGAAAAAATGCCAATGCTGCGCTGGTAGTTTCGGTGGACCATCGGGACTATGGGTCAAATCCGCTGGATGGGGTTTGGTTCCAGCAGGCGATAGAGCAAAGGGCCTATGCTGCCGTGGGGAATTACTGCGCTCCGGTGCAGACCGTGGGATGCTTTATGCAGGAGCGTCACGGGGCGGAGTGGGGCAAAGTAGAACCAACCTACGCCATTGGTGTAAAGCCTTGTAACTTCACAAGAATACTGCCGCCTTTTGTGACAGAACAGATGAAAAAAGGATTAGCGATATTTGACCGACGAATAAAGGGTTATGCTGTCTCGGATGCGGTGTTGACAGCACCGGAGACACGCACATCCTCACCTGTGCGCATTCTGCGCGGGGAGGACAGACAAAGTATTTCGGTGGAGGGAATTTATCCCTGTGGAGAAGGCAGCGGCTATGCCGGAGGCATCATGAGCTCAGCGGTGGATGGGATCCATACGGCGGGAGCGGTGATTGAGCGTTTCTCACCGCCAGGTGATTGAATAGTTGGACAAAATATGCTATAATATTTTATCAAAATGGAAAGGAGGCCGGCTGTCATGAGATTTTTTGCGTGGAAAGAAAACTTTGCCAAAGCGGACGCGCTGATCGTTGAGAACCGGCCTCTGCCGATGTTCCTGTGCCGGGTGTTGGCTTCCCGCGGGATCAAGGATTCCGCATCAGCAGAAACCTTTTTGAACTGTACCCAACCGCTGTGCGACCCCATGGAACTGCATGATATGGAAAAAGCAGTGACGATTGTGCGCAGGGCGATAGACGAGGGAAAGAAAATTCTTGTCTTTGGCGACTATGACTGCGATGGGATCACCGCCACGGTGTTGCTGTATGAGTACCTGGAGGGCGAAGGCGCTGATGTGTGCTATTACATCCCGGAACGGCTGAATGAGGGCTATGGTCTTTCCATGAAGACGATGGAAATGGTCATTTCCTCTGGAATCGAGCTGATCATCACTGTAGATAACGGCATTTCTGCTGTGGAGGAGATTAAGCGCGCTAAAGAAGCTGGAATCGAGGTAGTGGTGACTGACCACCATGCGCTGCCCCAGCAGCTACCACCCGCGGATGCTTTGGTCAATTCCGCATTTGAGGAAAACAGCTCGCCCTGTCGGTACCTGTGCGGTGCCGCCATGGCATTTAAGCTGATTGCTGCATTGGAACAGCAGATGCAGGGTGAGGATCCCCAGGACCTGCTACTAGAACAGTATGGCGACCTGGTGGCAATCGCTACACTGGCTGATGTGGTACCGCTGAAAGGGGAAAACCGTATCCTAACTCGGCTGGGGCTTGAGGTGCTGGCCCAAACAGAGCGACCTGGTCTATTGGCTTTAGCTCAAAATGCCAAAGCAGATCTGGCAGCCTGCAATAGCGATACCATCTCCTTTATGCTCGCACCGCGTATCAATGTGACTGGGCGGATAGGAAGTGTAGATACTGCGGTACAGCTGCTGCTGACCCAAAATGAGGAACAGGCAGTGGCACTTGCGGCGGAGATAGAAAAGCTGAATGCGGAGCGTCGCCGTATGGAGGAAAATATCTCTGCGGAGGCAGGGGAGCTGCTGCACCGCAAGCCTGCTCTGCTGCACAACAGAATATTGACGCTGGTGGGGGATGACTGGCATTTAGGAGTGATTGGGATTGCCGCGGCTCGGATGCTGGAACGCTACCGCAAACCATGTATTATCATTTCTTGCTCTAATGGTATTGCCAGGGGTTCGGCCCGCAGTGTGGAGGGCTTTAGTATCATTGATGCCATTGCTGCGTGCAGCGAGAGGTTGCAGAAATTTGGCGGACACCCCATGGCTGCTGGCTTTACACTGGCGGAGGAGGATATTCCGGCTTTTACTGCCGCATTGGAAGAATATGCTGCGGAGCATTATCCCATTATGCCAGTGCATACGGTAAAGCTGGATGCCCCCATTGCGCCGGAGGAGATTACCGTGGCGAATGTAGAGGAGATGAGCCGGCTTTCTCCTTTTGGATGCGAAAACCCCATGCCGACTTTTTTACTACCTGGTGTGACAGTGCAGGCTGTGAATTCTATTGGGAATGGTAATCATCTGCGTATGTCTGTAACAGCTGGGCGGTATACAGTACCGATGGTGTACTTCGGAATGCCTGTAAAGCAGTTTCCCTTTTCGATTGGCGACCATATAGATGTGGCCTGTGCGTTAAGTATCAATGATTTTAATGACCAGCGGACGGTTTCCGTACGGGTCATCAATGTGCATCCGACGGGCTGGCGGCAGGGAGAGAATCTGCGTGCAGCAGCGGCCTTTGAGGCGGTGGTGCGCGGAGAAGAAACTGCTGATGCCACGGAAGTCTTTACCCGGAACGACTTAGCAGGAGTGTATCGTTATCTGCGGGATAACAGCCCCATAAAGACAGGAACGGACGGAATGTACTACATATTGCGAAAAAAGTTGGATGGCTATACCTACTTTAAGCATTTGGCGGCACTGCAGATTATGCGGGAGCTGGAGCTGATGGAGGATATGCAGCCTGAAGGCTTTGTGATAAAAAACGGAGAAAAGAAGGTGGAGCTGGAACACTCCCAAACCTTCCGAAGGCTCCAGAAAGGATAGGTGAGCGATGGACGCCATGTATGAGAAATTGGCGGATGCCATAGAAAAATCCAATAAGGCCTATGATATTCCGCGGATAAGAGCGGCCTATGAGCTGGCAAAAAAGGCGCACGAAGGACAGATGCGTTCTTCCGGTGACCCATATATTTCCCATCCCATAGAAGTGGCGGTAATACTGGTAGGACTGGGCATGGATTCGGATACCATCATCGGTGGGCTGCTGCATGATGTGGTGGAAGATACTACCGTAACGCTGGAGGATATAGAAAAGCAATTTGGCGGCGATGTAGCTGAACTGGTGGATGGTGTGACAAAGCTCGCCAATATTCCTTATTCCAGCCGGGCAGAGCAACAGGCGGAAAATGTACGCAAGATGCTGTTGGCCATGGCAAAGGATGTTCGAGTTGTCATCATCAAGCTGGCCGACCGGCTGCACAACATGCGCACGCTGGATTATCGCATTCCTGAAAAGCAGCGGGTCAAATCGCTGGAGACGATGGAGATCTATGCGCCGCTGGCGCACCGGCTGGGTATCCGCAGTGTCAAGGAAGAGCTGGAGGATCTCTCTCTGAAACATCTGGATCCGGTGGCTTACCACGAGATAGAGCAGCAGCTAGCCCTGCGCAAAGAAGATCGGGAAGCGTTCCTGAGCAATATTATTAAGCGAATTCAGGCCAGGCTGGAAGAAGAGCATGTGACCGCGCAAATAGATGGCCGGGTGAAAAGCATCTATGGCATCTACCGTAAGATGTATATTCAGGGCCGCTCCTTTGATGAGATTTATGATATTTATGCGGTGCGCATTATTGTGGATACTGTACCGGAGTGCTACAACATTCTGGGGATCATCCATGATATGCTGCGGCCGATCCCGAATCGCTTTAAGGACTATATCTCTACCCCCAAGCAGAACATGTATCAATCGCTGCACACCACTGTGCTGGATAAAGAAGGCGTGCCTTTTGAAGTGCAGATCCGTACCTGGGATATGCATTACACTGCGGAATACGGTGTTGCGGCGCACTGGAAATACAAGATCGGCATGGAGGGTAAGGATTCGCTGGATGAGCGCCTGGCGTGGATCCGGCAGCTGTTGGAATCGCAGAAGGACTCCGATGATGTGGAGGACATTGTAAAATCCATTAAAACCGATATTGCACCGGAGGAGGTTTTTGTATTTACGCCGCGCGGTGATGTGATCCGGCTGCCACAGGGTTCCACCGTGGTGGACTTTGCCTATGCTATTCACTCAGAGGTCGGCAATAAGATGATCGGTGCCAAGGTGGATGGGCGGTTGGTTTCGCTGGACTATAAGGTAAAAACCGGCATGATCGTAGAGATCATTACCTCCACCACCCAGAGTAACGGCCCTAGCCGTGATTGGTTGAAAATCGTAAAGACCAGTGAGGCCCGTAATAAGATTCGCTCCTGGTTCAAAAAAGAAAAGCGGGAAGAGAACATTGCTGAGGGGAAATTGGCACTTGAAAAAGAAATGCGCCGCAATCTGATTGCCCCGCCGCAGGAAGAGCGTGAAAAGTTTATCGCGGACATTGCCACCCGGCAGAAATACAACACGGTGGATGATTTTTACGCCTCTATTGGCTATGGCGGTATATCGCTGGAAAAGATCATGCCGCGTGTCAAGGATGATTTTATCCGCCTATACCGCAAGCCAGAACAGACCCTAGCCCCAACTGTTAAGAAAACCTCACAAAAGGCTTCTAACGGCGTTATTGTGGAAGGGCTGGATGGTTGCTTAATCAAATTTGCACGGTGCTGTAATCCACTACCCGGCGATGAGATCGTAGGTTTTATCACTCGTGGGTTCGGGGTATCTATTCACAAGTGCGACTGCGCCAATGTGGTAAATGCTCGTCGCCGTGGGGAGGACCCGGAGCGGTGGGTAAATGCCACCTGGGCCAGTAAGGTGAAAGAAACATTCAAATCCACGCTGGATATTCTTGCATCGGACCGGATCGGTATACTAGCAGATGTAAGCGTACAGTTGGGGAATATGCGCGTTCCCATTCATTCGGTGATGGCTAAGGAGTTGAAGACCGGTCAGACTAGTATTCAGGTTTCCATCGGCATCAGTGACCTGAACCAGCTGCAAACCATTATCAATAACCTCAGCCGGATCCCCGGCGTATCTTCGGTGAAAAGGGCGGTGCTTTCGTGAGAGCGGTCGTACAAAGAGTCAGCGAGGCATCGGTTCGCATTGCTGGCGAAACGGTAGGGAAAATCGGAAAAGGATTTTTGATCCTGCTGGGGGTAACCGAAGGGGATACCCCAGAACTGTGCAGTTACCTAGCGGAAAAATGCGCTGGGCTGCGGGTCTTTACCGATGAAAACGATAAAATGAATCTTTCGTTGAAGGATGTAGCGGGAGAAGTGCTGGTGGTTTCGCAGTTTACGCTGTATGGTGACTGCCGAAAGGGCAAACGGCCTTCTTTCATCGCGGCAGCCAGGCCGGGAACGGCGATTCCGTTGTATGAGCGGTTTGTGGCAGAGCTGATGGACCATGATCTCCATGTGGAAACAGGCTGGTTCGGCGCGGATATGGAGGTATCCCTTATAAATGACGGACCGGTGACGCTGATACTGGATACAGAAGAAATGCGTACCGGCCGGGTGGATCGATAAAAGGAGTGAAAAAAATGAAAGTGATCAGTGTGCCGATGCATTGCTTTGCATCGAATTGCTATTTGGTGGCCAGTGAGAAAGGCAACTGTGCCGTCATTGACCCCGGTATGGAACCGGAAAATATTATCAAGGCGATAGAAGAGAACCACCTGACCCCTAAAATAATTCTGCTGACCCATGGCCATTACGATCATTTCTGCGCAGTGCCAGGGCTCAAGGAGCACTATCCGGAAATCCAGCTGATGGCGGCGGAAAAGGAAGTGCCTCTCTTGAGCGATCCCCGCAAGAATTACAGCGCTTCTGCCATTGGTGCGCCAGTTACCCTTCAGCCGGACCGACTGCTGAAAGAGGGAGACAAGATAGAGCTGGATGAGCTGGAGTTTACCGTTTGGGAGACACCTGGCCATACCGCCGGTTGTCTGACCTATTTCTGTGGGGATGCTATTTTTACAGGGGATACCTTGTTTGTGCAGAGCTGCGGCCGTACCGATATGTATAGCAGTGATTTCATGGATATGGTGGATTCACTGACCAGGCTGCGTTCTATTAAGACCAACTATCATATGTACCCCGGCCATGAGCAGGATGGAATGCTGTTTGACCAATACACCTGGATCGATAGCCTGGTAGCACGGGTACGCGCGGCTTATGGTCGTTAAACTGAATCGACCGGACATCCGGTACGAGGTGGAAAGTCTGATACGGATGCTGTTGGGAGAAACTCCGGTGACGATTGTTTTGCCGGGAGAAGCCATCCCAGATGACAATGACAGCATTGCCATTACGGTGCAGGAGCAGGAAAAATGCTGCCTGTGCCATGTGGTTGCCTGCCTGAATGGGGAAAAGCGTGAGGCGTCATCTCCTAGTACGGTAGACCGGACGGAGATAGAGCAGACCATCTGCCGGATGCTGTACAATCAATTGACAGCACTGTTGGGACACACTCTTCCCTGGGGAATGCTGACCGGTGTGCGTCCGGTAAAGCTGGTACGGCAAATGACCGAAGTAGGAATGACAGAAGCTGATGTTATGCAAAAGCTATCTGATTATGGTGTCAGTGAGGAGCGGGCGCAACTTTCGATGGATACTTGGCATAACCAGCGGGAGATTGTGGAGGCACTTTCTTCGGATCAGATCAGTTTGTATGTTGCGATCCCGTTTTGTCCCTCCCGGTGCAGCTATTGCTCCTTTGTGTCGCATTCCATTGAACGGGCAGGAAATATGCTGGAAGAGTATCTGCCGCTGTTGCTACGGGAACTGGAACTGACAGGCCGCCTGGTAAAAGAAGCGGGACTTACCGTTATCAGTGTATACATTGGCGGCGGGACACCGACGACCCTAACTGCAGAGCAGATGGACCGTCTTTTACAAGAGATCAGAAAAGACTTTGATCTGATTGCCTGTGAGGAATTTACCGTAGAGGCTGGCCGTCCGGATACCATCACGCTGGAAAAGCTAAGGGTGATGACGCAAAATGGTGTGGACCGCATCAGTATTAACCCGCAGACACTCAATAACAGCGTTTTAAAGGCCATCGGACGGCGTCATACGGCTGAGGATTTTCTTGATGCTTGGAAGCTCTCGGAAGAATTTCACTTTGACCGAAATGTTGACCTCATAGCCGGACTGCCAGAGGACACTTTTGAGTCCTTCCGAAGCACCATAGAACAGGTGCTGGCGCTCCACCCGGAAAATATTACGGTACATACCTTAACGGTCAAGCATGCTTCCACACTAAAGGAAGAGGGCCCGCAGAAGCGAACTGCCATGGAGATGGTGGAATATTCCCGTCATTTGCTAGAGGAGGCGGGTTACCAACCCTACTACCTATACAGGCAGAAGGGCACTGTGGAGGCATTGGAAAATGTGGGCTATACCCTGCCGGGAAAGGCCTGCAAATACAATGTCTATATTATGGATGATGGGCATACCATAATCTCAGCAGGGGCTGGCGGTGTAACCAAGCTGGTACCGAACGGTCCACAGCGCATTACCCGTAGCTTTAACTATAAATACCCGTATGAATATATCAATCGTTTCCAAACGGTGCTGGAGCGAAAGGAAGCCCTGCCGCTGCAGCGCCTGAATGATACCGAGTGAACCGAAAGGAGCGGAAGTTATGAATCAGGCAAACTGGGATGACATTTTGGGAAAAGCCAAGGAATTTGGCAAGGCGGTAGGCAATGTTGCCGGTGAAGTAGTGGATGCTTCCCGCCAGAAGCTGGACGAGATGAAAAAGCGCCGCGAGCTGGAGGAATGCTATATGAAGCTGGGACGGATGTACTATGCCCTGCTACAGGAAGGCACCGAAGATGCGGAGACCGCACACGCCATTGCAGAAAAGGCGGCAGCTATTAAGGTGATGCTGGAAAGCGTAAACGAGAAAAAGCGGCGGGAAAACACGGAGATTCATATGGTGGCATGCCCCCACTGCAATAAACTGGTACCCTCTACGGCGATGTTTTGCAGCTATTGCGGCAAGGCTATTTACCCTGCAGAGGAAAAATAAACTGTAATAGTAAACATAGCGGGGAAGTCGAACAGCAAAGTATGCTGTTCGGCTTCCTTTTTTGGTGAAAAGGGGCGGAGGAGATGATGGAAAAAGGAAAGCAGACTATTTTGCAGGGAGCGCTCATCTTAACAGCATCCACCATGGTCGTTAAGGTGATCGGTGCGCTGTTCAAAATCCCGCTGGCTAATATACTGGGCGGCGTAGGAATGTCCTATTTTGTTTCCGCTTATGATGTTCTCATTCCCATTTATTCCATGACAGTGACCGGATTGGGTGTAGCTGTTTCCCGTATGGTATCGGAGTACGGCGGCAGGGGAGAAGAGGCTGGAAACATTCTAAAAACTGCGAGACTCATGTTCTTGGGGATTGGCACGCTGGCGGCAGTGCTGCTGTTTATTGGAGCTGGACCATTAACAAAACTCATCGGAAACCCTGCGGCGGCACTTTCGGTCTGCTGCATTGCGCCGTCTGTTCTGTTTTCCTGCCTCTCTTCGGCTTATCGTGGCTACTTTCAAGGGCGACAGAACATGCTGCCGACCGCTCGTAGTCAAGTCGTGGAGGCCATGGTTAAGCTGGCCGCCGGAATTCTATTGGCGTGGGTTATTTATTACAAACTAAACGATGCGGCAATGGCGGGAACACTGGGCTGGCCTGGTACAATGCAGGAGGTACAGCTGAGGATTTTGCAGTACTCAGCGGCTGGAGCTGTGCTGGGCGTATCACTGAGCACATTGTGTGGATTGTTGTTTATTCGTGGTCAGTACCGACGAAATGTACCGGAACGAGGAGGGCGTTTTTCCAGTACAGATGCCAAAAAGCTGTGGCATGTTGCGCTGCCAATTGCACTGACTTCTCTCTGTGCCAATCTTACCACTGTTATCGATCTTTCCTCTGTAATGAACTGCCTGAAAAATGCTGTGGAGCAGGGGAGTGAGCATATCCTGCGGATGTATACTGGGTGTATCCCTCCGGAGGTAACGGTGGAGGTGCTTCCCGAATATCTGTATGGCTCATATTCTGGGCTGGCAGTTTCAATTTTTAACCTAGTACCGGCGGTTACGGCCGGCATTGGGATGAGCGCGATTCCAGCCATAGCCCGCTATTGTGCTGCAAAAGATGACAGGTGCTTGCAGCGATCGGTGGAATCGGTAATGGCAACCACAGCTGCAGCTGCTTTCCCAGCCGGGCTTGGCATTTTTACCTTTGCTGAAGAAATTTTATCATTTCTATACCCACATCAGTTAATGGAGGTTGCCATTGTAGCGCCAACGCTGCGGATGATGGGCGTGGTGACAATTCTGATATCCTTTGCCGGGATTTTTAATAATGTCTTGCAGGCTTCCGGGATGGAACGGACGCCGCTAACCGCACTCTTAATCGGCGGGGTGCTGAAGATGGTGACAAACTATATTCTTGTTTCCCGCCCGGAGATTAATATTCATGGGGTAGCCTATGGCAGTTTACTGTGTTACTGCTTTATAGTACTGTACAGTGCGCTGCGCTGGTTTGGCAGCGGTCGACCGTTTGCGCGGGTATCGGTGCTCCTCAAGCCGATGATCTCTGCCGTTGTGTGCTGTTTCGCGGCGCGGGCGGTTTATAACCTCCTTTTGGGATACATAAGCGCTTGGGCATCCCTGCTTTTTTCCATTGCGGTGGGGGGCGCTGTGTACATCGGGCTGCTGTTTTGTCTGAAGTTTATTAAAAGTGCTGAAATATGTGTTGCATTTTCGGGCAAGAATAGAAGAAAATAGCTTGAATTTAAGCCGCGTTTCTAGTAAAATGGGAGTACTATCTGAAAAGCAGGTTATTCACAATGCCAAATCTGTGCGACAAGGAATCCTATGACTGTAATGATTTAATTAAGATTGTTGGAATTCTGCGGAGCCCGGAAGGATGCCCGTGGGATAGGGCGCAGGATCATCACACCATCCGCAATAATTTCTTGGAGGAGGCGTATGAGGCTGTAGAAGCCATTGATCTGGAAAGTTCCGCACTTCTGCGGGAGGAGCTGGGAGATGTGCTGCTTCAGATTGCGCTGCACAGCCAAATGGAGGCGGAGCAGGGCCATTTTGATTTTAATGATGTATGCACCGGGATTTGCCGCAAGATGATCGGCAGGCATCCGCACATCTTTGGCAGTGAGTATGCTGCGAATGCTGCGGAGGCGGCACAAAACTGGGAACAGCAGAAACGCAAGGAAAAAGGACTTTACAGTTTGGAGGATCGTTTGCGGCAGGTTTCCGGCGCTTTACCGGCACTGATGCGTGCGCAAAAACTGATCTCCCGAGCAGCCGCATCCGGATGTTTTGAAGATCCGAATGATGGTATGCTCCGAAATTGCCTGGAGGATGCGCTTTTGGCGGATGAAACGGATGTGCAAGGTTGGAGCAGGTTACTGTTCCTTGTATGCGAGCGAATGGAACGACTTGGAATTTCTGCAGAGGAAGCGCTTTCCCGTGAGTCGGACCGGATGATCGAATGCTTTTTGGAGATGCAACATAGCGAGAAACCCACGGAGGGTAGATCGTTGTGAATATGAAAAAGGCATGGTTGCCTACTATTCTTTTATATCAGGAGGAAATACAAAATGACCAAAGCTGAAATGATCGTCGCCGTAGCCGAAAAGGCCGGTATGACCAAGAAGGATGCCGAGAAGGCAGTTGCCGCTGTTTTGGAGACCGTTACCGAGACCTTGAAGAAGGGCGATAAGATCACCCTCACCGGGTTTGGCTCCTTCGAGGTTAAGACCCGCGCGGCACATGCAGGCATCAACCCCAAGACCCGCAAGCCCATCACCATTGCTGCCAGCAAAGCTCCTGTTTTTAAGGCCGGTAAGGCGCTGAAGGATGCTGTAAAATAAATTCTGAACCAGTGGAGTCGGTGCCAGCGCACCGGCTCTTTTGTAAGGAGGCCCCCTATGAGGCTGGATAAATATTTGAAAGTTTCCCGGATCATCAAACGGCGGACTGTGGCCAATGAAGCCTGTGATGCCGAACGCGTAGTAGTAAACGGCAAAACGGCCCGTGCCTCCTACGAGGTCAAGGTAGGGGATGTTATTGAGATCAACCTGGGGCAAAAACCGGTAAAACTGCGGGTGACCGCGCTGAAGGAAACAACCAATAAGGATAACGCATCCGAGAATTTTGAGATTTTGTAAAAGTGAAGCCGCGGCAGCAATGTCTCACCTTTCTTTTCCATTTCTTTCAACTGCCGAGGAGTGTTTACTGCTCCTTCGGTCGGCCCATACTTCTGCCATCGCGTTGGTGGGGGAAAGGCTATGTATTATAAGGTAGAGATCAGCGGCGTTGATACTTCTAAGCTGAAAACACTAAAAAATGACGAAACCAACGAATTATTGCGACGGGCACATGCCGGGGATAGAGAAGCGCGTAACCGGCTGGTGGAAAGCAACCTGAAGCTGGTGCTCAGCGCCGTACAGCGCTTCAGTAACCGAGGAGGCAACCCAGATGATCTTTTTCAAGTGGGGTGTATCGGGCTCATTAAGGCAATCGAACGCTTTGATATTGAGCTGGGACTAAAACTAAGCACCTATGCGTTTTCCCTTATTATTGGAGAAATGCGTCGCTTTCTACGGGATTCTGGCATGGTGAAGGTGACACGACGAGTAAGGGAACAAGCTGTTGCTGCCCTGAAGAAAAAAGAGGAATTGCAAAATTCCTTAGGACGCGAACCAACTGTGGAAGAGATAGCGGCAGCCATGCAGCAGCCCAAGGAAGATGTGGTGCTGGCAATGGAAGCGATTATGGAGCCCAACTCGCTGTACGATCCTGCTTATTCCGATGGGAGAGAGAACATCTGCCTGATAGACCAAGTGCAGGATAAAACAAGTGAGAGCGACTGGCTGGATGAAATGTTGCTGCGGCAGGCGATGGAGGCACTCTCCGCCCGAGAAAAGAAAATACTGTCGTTGAGGTTCTTTGCTGGCAAAACGCAGGTGGAAGTCAGCCAAGCGGTAGGAATATCACAAGCTCAGGTTTCGCGTATCGAAAAAGGGGCATTGCAGCGCATTAAAACACAGATGTAAACTGGAATAGCCCTGCCGCATAGGATTGAACAGAATCCTGCGAACAGGGGAGGGAAGCGGATGGTATGCAGTTTAATGGAGCTGCGCTGCAAGGAAGTGGTCAATATTCAAAACGGTGCCTGCCTAGGATGCGTTTGCGATGTGGAGTTTGATACCTGTACAGCGCATATTTGTACCCTTATCATTTTCGGCAGACCGCGCTTTTTTGGCCTGTTTGGCAGGGAGCCAGACCTGATTATTCCATGGGATCAGATCAAATGTATTGGGGAAGATACCGTACTGGTGGAAAATGTGGCATGCCCGGCACCGCCCCGTCGTCGGATGTCCTTTGCCGGGGCCTTGCACTGATTGAGGATGATCCGCAGAAAACTGCGGATTTTCTTTTTATTTATGCTTGATTTTCCAGAAAAGCTATGATAAACTATATCGGTACAACGCATGCGGTACGATCTGTTCGGCCATGTGCCCGCAAGGGTGGCAGGGCGGAGATGACTGCCGCAGAGGTTACACAAACAAATTTTTGGAGGTAAACAAACAATGGCAGTAGTATCTATGAAACAGCTTCTGGAAGCTGGCGTACATTTTGGTCACCAGACCCGTCGCTGGAACCCCAAGATGGCTCAGTACATCTTCACCGAGCGCAACGGTATCTACATTATCGATCTGCAGAAGACCGTAAAGAAGCTGGAAGAGGCTTATGATTTCGTTCGTGAGCTTTCCGCCAACGGTGGCACCGTTCTCTTTGTTGGTACCAAGAAGCAGGCTGGCGATTCCATCCGTGAGGAAGCGGAGCGCGCCGGTGCTTACTATGTAAACGCTCGTTGGCTGGGCGGTATGCTCACCAACTTTGAAACCATCCGTAAGCGTATCCGTCGTCTGGAGCAGTTGCGCAAGATGGAAGCAGACGGCACTTTTGAGCGTCTGCCCAAGAAGGAAGTTGTTAAGCTGGAACTCGAGATTGAGAAGCTCGAGAAATACCTCGGCGGCATTAAGGATATGAACAAGTTGCCCGCTGCTATGTTCGTTGTCGATCCCCGCAAGGAGAAGATCGCTGTTGCTGAAGCGCACAAGTTGGGCATCCCCGTTATCGCTATCGTAGATACCAACTGCGATCCCGATGAGATTGACTATGTTATCCCCGGTAACGACGATGCTATCCGCGCTGTTAAGCTGATCTCCTCCGCGATGGCCAACGCCATCATTGAAGGTCACCAGGGCGCTATGGGCGCCGCTGAAGCTGAGGCAGAGGTCGCCGCTGAGACCCAGGAATAAGAACTGAAACGGAGAAGCCCGAAGCACTTTCGGGCTTTTCTTGAGAAACTGTGATAAAACACCTATAAAAGATACAGGAGGAAACAAAAATGGCATTTACTGCTCAAGATGTTAAGGATCTGCGCGAAAAAACAGGCTGTGGCATGATGGACTGCAAAAAAGCTCTGACCGCTTCCGATGGCGATGTAGAAAAGGCAATCGAGTTCCTGCGTGAGAAGGGCCTGGCCGCTGCTGCCAAGAAGTCCGGCCGCGTAGCTGCCGAGGGTGTGGTATGCACCATGGTAGATTACGAAAAGAAGGTTGGCGTTGTTATCGAGGTCAACTCCGAAACCGACTTTGTTGGTAAAAACGCTGATTTCATCAGTTTTGTCGAGGCTTGTGCCAAGACTGTTATTGATGAGAATCCCGCTGATGTAGAGGCCCTGATGAACTGCAAGCTGGCCGGTACCGATGTTACTGTTGACGCCGCGCTGAAGGATAAGATCCTCACCATTGGCGAAAACCTGAAGATCCGTCGCTTCACTCGCTACGAGGGCAATGTAGTCAGCTACACCCACGGCGGCGGCCGTATTGGCGTCCTGGTCAAGTTTGAGCTGGATGGCGTGGCCGCCGACAAGGACTTTGAGACCTTCGGCAAGGATATCGCCATGCAGATTGCGGCTGTAAGCCCCAGCTATATCTGCCCCATGTGCGTTCCCGCTGATGTGGTAGCCAAGGAAAAAGAGATCGTCCTGGCTCAGATCGAGAACGATCCTAAGCTGGCTGGCAAGCCCGCTCAGGTTAAGGAGAAGATGGTAGACGGCCGTATCAACAAGTTCTATAAGGAAGTCTGCCTGCTCAAGCAGCCCTTCGTTAAGGACGGCGAGATCGATGTTGCTGAGTATATCGAGAAGACTGGCAAGGAGCTGGGCGGCACCATCAAGGTTGCTGACTTTGTCCGCTATGAAAAGGGTGAGGGTATCGAGAAGCGCGAGGACGACTTCGCTGCTGAAGTTGCCAGCATGGTAAAGTAATTTAGTAAAAAATGATAGAGACAGCAGCTATCCTTATGGGTGGTTGCTGTTTTTATTGTGTAATGTAGAAGATTACCTGTTGATTTGAACAAAAAAATGCGTTATTATTGTAATATCAAACAACAAGGAGGACTTCAGAATGAAATTTTCCCAGATGAAATATGAGCGCCCGGATGCTGAGCAGCTGAAAGCTGAGTTGAATGGCTTGACTGAAAAGCTGAAAGCAGCGAAAAGCTATACTGAGGCGAAAGAATTGTTCCTGGCAGAGGAAAAGCTGAATAAGCATATCAGCACCTTGGCGAATCTTGCCCATATTCGCCACACCATTGATACCCGCGATGCTTTTTATGATGGGGAAATGAAATTCTGGAACAAGGTCGATCCGGAGCTGGAGGAGTGTCAGCAGGGCTGGACTCAGGCCATGCTGGAATCTCCTTACCGTAAGGACTTTGCCGAAGAGTACGGCAACCTGATGTTCCTCAAGGCGGAAATCAAGTGCAAGACCTTCTCTCCTGTGATTATTGAAGAACTGCAGAAAGAAAATGAGCTGGCCGATGAGTATGAAAAGCTGTTGGCTTCTGCTCAGATCCCGTTTGAGGGCGGTGTATACACTCTTTCTCAGCTCACTCCGTTTAAGAGTGACCCGGACGATGCCCGTCGCCTCGCTGCATGGAAAGCCGAGGGCAATTGGTACAAAGAAAACCAGGCTAAGCTGGATGATCTTTACGATCAACTGGTGCATCTGCGTGATAAAATGGGCAAAAAGCTGGGCTATGAAGGTTATACCACGCTGGGATACTACCGCATGGGCCGCAACTGCTACACCAAGGAAGATGTAGAGAAGTTTCGCAAGGCGGTTGTGAAGTATTTGGTGCCTGTGGCGGACAGCATTTATCGCGAGCAGGCGAAGCGTTTGGGCAAAGAATATCCTATGAGCTTTGCCGATAACGCGCTGGAATTCCGCTCCGGCAATCCCAAGCCCATCGGCACACCGGATGAGATCCTTGCCATGGGTCGCAAGTTCTATGATGAGCTTTCTCCCGAGACCAGCGAATTCTTCCGCATGATGCTGGACAATGAACTGCTGGATGTTCTCTCCACCGAAGGCAAACGCAGCGGTGGCTACTGCACCAGCATCGCCGATTATGAGGTTCCGTTTATCTTTGCCAACTTTAATGGCACCCAGCACGATGTGGAAGTAGTGACCCACGAGGCCGGCCACGCCTTTGCCGCCTATATGAACCGCCATCGCATCCCCACCTCCTACATTTGGCCTGGTATGGAAGGCTGCGAGGTTCATTCCATGTCGATGGAATTCCTGGCATGGCCTTGGGCGGAGGGCTTCTTCGGGGAGGATGCCCGCAAGTTCCGTTACAGCCATCTTTCCGGTGCTCTCACCTTTATTCCTTACGGTACTATGGTCGATCACTTCCAGCACATGGTGTATGAAAAGCCGGATATGACCCCCAGAGAGCGCCACGATACATGGAAAGAGCTGCTTGGTATTTATATGCCTTGGATGAAGTTGGACGGCGATATTCCGTTCTACAGCGAGGGTGAAGGATGGCAGCGTCAGCACCATATCTACTCCATGCCATTCTACTATATCGATTATTGCCTGGCCCAGACCGTTGCACTCCAGATCTGGGCGCTGCAGCAGAAAGACCGCAAGAATGCTTGGGAACACTACATGGCTTACACTCGTCAGGGCGGCAGCCGCGTCTTCACCGAGCTGCTAGAGAACGCAGGCCTGGAAAGCCCCTTTGAGGAGAGTTGCCTAAACGGTGTTTGCCAGACCGCCAGCGAATGGCTGAAGAGTTACGATTTGACCGGCATCGAATAATCGCTTGGTGAAATGCGTGAAATAGGGCAGGAGACTTGCATAAAAACTCTGTTTGGATTTCACAAATCAACAGATAAAATCACGATATCCCGCGCAAATAATTGACAAATTACAAATTCTATGGTAGTATATTAAAAAAATTTTTATAGAATACAGGATTCAAAATTAAATCCTGCAAGTCGCAGCGCTTTGCCCTAGGATTTTAGGTATAAATGGACTGAAACCACTTAATTTGTGAATTCGCGGCGCAAGCCCGATTCAAAATAACAAAACGAAAATATTTAAGGAGGAAATTGCAACATGAAAAAGTTTCTGGCTCTGTTGCTCGCTGTAGTCATGGTTCTTACCATGGTAGCCTGCGGCGAGGGCAAGAAGAAAGCTGACGGTCAGGTTGTTATCGGTACTTCTACCGAAGCTTCCGGCGACTGGGCCTATTCCGCTTTCGTAAGAAACCCCAATGCCACCGATAAGGCGGTTATGACACTGACCGATGATATGACTACCGTCGATAGTGATCAGCACGGTGACTATGGAATCAACAAGACCGTCGTTAAGTCCTATGAGCGTATCGAGGAGGAGAACGGCAATGTTACCTTCAAGTTCGTCATCAATGACGGCCTGAAGTTCAACAACGGCGAAGCTGTTACTGCGCAGAACTTTGTCGCTTGGACCATGTTCGTTACCTCTCCTGCCGGTAAGGAGATGGGCGTTGTTTCCGCTACCTATAACATGCTGCCCGGCGGTCTGGCTTATCGTAACGGCGAGACCAATGTTCTTTCCGCGGTACGTCTGTACGATGAGAAGACCTTCTCCATCACCATCGCCAAGACCGGCGAGGATGGCGAGACCTCTTATCTGCCTTACTACTATGATATTACTTATGCCGCCATGCAGGCTGTTAACCTCACCTACTGGTTCGGCGAGGGCTGGTCTGTTAAGGATGACGGCGAGGGCGTTTACTTTGTAAATGCTGACGGCAAGGAGTTCACCGCTGAAACCGTTGGTGAGACTGTTACTGCCGGCCGTTTTGCCACCGGTAACCGTGTTACCGCCGGTCCCTACAACCTCGTCAGCTTCGATCAGAGCTCCCGTGAGATCGTTCTGGAAGTAAACGAGAACTACAACGGCAACTTCGAGGGTCAGAAGCCCGGTATCCAGAAGCTGGTTATCGTTAAGACCTCCGAAGATACCGTTATGGATATGATCACCACCGGTCAGATCCAGATCTATTCCCAGATCGCTGATGGCTCTGAGGTTAACGCTGTTATGGACCTCATCGAGGCCGGTACCATCAACAGCTCCACCAGCCAGTATGACCGCGCCGGTTACGGTTACTTCGGCTTCGCCTGCGACCTTGGTCCGACCCAGTTTGCCGAGTTCCGTCAGGCGGTTGCCTATCTGCTGGATCGCGTTGAGTTTGCTCAGACCTTCTGCAAGGGCTGGGGCAGCGTAGTGCATGGTCCTTACTGCACCGCTTTCACCATGACCGCCAAGACCGACATTGAAAAGAAGATCAACCACTATGACTACAACCCCGAGAAGGCTGTTGAGCTGCTGAAGCAGGCTGGCTTCGTTTACAATGCTGACGGCTCCGACTATGTTGACGGCTCCGGCGAGGTTCGTTATGCCAAGGTTACCGAGGAGCAGGCCAAGTACTATGACAGCTTCAACAAGGTTCTGGCTGACGGCACTATTCTGATGCCCGCTACCATCAACTGGGCTTCCTCCGAGGGTAACGCTGTTTCCGCTCTGCTTTCCACCATGCTGGCGAACAGCGAGGCCACCAAGGCTGCCGGTGTTTCCATCGTCAAGACCGAGATGACCTTCCCCGAGCTGCTGAACTACATGTATCGTCAGGACTCCTATGGCCTTGGCGGCGATTACAGCATGCCCACCTACAATATGTTCAACCTGGCTACCGGTTACAACGGCGGTGTCTATGATGAGTCCTACAACTGGACCACCGATCCCGAGTACATTGAGCAGGGTTACAATGTACAACATCTGTATGATGAGCAGCTGAATAAGCTCTCCATGGATATGGTTTACGGCGTAGAGCCCGACGATGAGGCGACCTACCTTGACCTGTGGGAGAAGTACATCATTCGCTGGAATGAGCTGCTGCCCATGGTTCCCCTGTACTCCAACATCTATGTTACTGTTTATCCCAACACCATCGATAACTATGCCGAGGATTCCTTCTGGGGCTTCGAGCGTGCTATCCTGTATGCGAACTGGGTTGGTACCAAATAATCTATCGCCCACATACTGTTAATGCATTAAAAGAGGGGGCGGCGGTTCATCTGCCGCCCCCGTTCTTTTACTTTATGCCGTAAATCCTGCACAAATAAATATTTTTTCAGTATTAGTTTACAATTTTTCAATTCAAAAGTTGCAATTTATCCGTAAATGGTTTATGATATAAGAATAAACGCCTTCATGCGTTTGCTCGTCATTTTATAATCGGGAGGCCAAAGGTATATGGGGAAGTATATCCTTAAACGACTGGTATACATCGTTATTGTATTCTTTGTAGTATCCTTATTGATGTATGCCCTTTATAATTTGATTCCCAGTGACCCTGCTCTGCTGGAGATGGAACCGCTGCGTAAGGTTCTGAAGCCGGCAGAGTGGCAGCGTCAGTATCTGGAAAAACGAGCCGAATTGGGATTAGATGATCCGTTGGTCGTTCGTTACGCCCGCTGGATGGGTTTAATTCCGGATATGGGCGGGACATTCAACGGTTTGTTACAGGGGCAGTTTGGCGACTCCACTCTGTATAAGCGTCCGGTCATTGATGTCATAAAAGCGCCAATGGCAAACACCATACTGCTGAACCTGTTCAGTACCATACTTACCCTCGCCATTACTATCCCGCTGGGTATTTATTGTGCTGTTCATCGCCGCAAGGCTTCCGATAGTGCGATCCAGGCGGTAACGGTAGTAGGGTACAGCTTACCCAGCTATCTGGTTGGTATTGTATTCATCTATCTGTTTGCCGTTAAGCTGCAAATATTCCCGGTAGGCGGTGCCAAGACCCCCGGCTCCACCTACACCGGATTTACCGAATTCGCTGATAGAATGTACTATATGGCATTGCCCATACTGGTACTGGTCTTTATCGGTTTGGCGGGCATGACTCGTACTGTCCGCGCGGCAATGATCGACACCCTGACGCAGGATTATATCCGCACCGCACGGGCAAAAGGTCTGAAGGAAAAGGTGGTTATATACAGCCATGCATGGCGTAATGCGCTGCTGCCGGTTTCTACCTCCATTATGGGCTGGATCATCTCGGTTTTCACCGGCGGCTCGCTGGTTATCGAAACAACCTTTGCCCTAAACGGCACCGGCCGGCTGTACTGGCAGGCACTGAACAACACCGACTATGAGCTGGTGCTTGCCATGCAGATGTTCTATACCGTGGTGAGCCTGGTGGGCGTACTGCTTACCGACTTGAGCTATGGTCTGGTCGATCCCCGCGTTCGTGTAAACAAGTAAGGAAGGAGGCTGCTGAATATGAGTAAAGAGAATAAGAAGGCAGGCTCCGGGGAGAAGAAGGGGACACTGGGCCGCTGGTTCTCCCGCCTGTTTTTCCCAAATAAGGAAATGGACATTTACGCAGAGGAAGCGCTGCAAAGCCCTGCCCGTATGGTGGCAAAGAGCTTCTTCTCCAAGCCACTGGCTGTTATCTCTCTTGTACTGCTGATTCTTATTATGCTGTTTGTGTTTATTGCTCCCAGCTTTGTTGTGCTGGATTTGGGAGAGCAGGACAGCACCCTGGTCAATGTATCCCCAGGATATTCCATGATGGACTATCCCGAAGAGCTGGAGAATGAGGGCATCGCCGATATTTCGGTCGGCTCCAATTTCTCCGCCGGTGTAGATATGAACGGTAATGTTTATGTTTGGGGTAAAACCAAGGTTTCCCGTGTGATCGATGTCGCCGATGTTCCCAAGGAGGTTCAGAAGGCGAAGATCACGCAGATCGCTGCCGGCTTTGACCACATTGTAGCAGTGGACGATAAGGGAACCGTTTACTGCTGGGGCAACGCCCGTTTGGGGCAGACCAAGCTGCCGCAGGAGCTTTCCGAAAACAACCGTTTCCACAACTTCAAGATCACCAAGGTTTTTGCCTCCCATCAGTTCTCCGCAGCCCTTACCGATGACAACCGTCTGCTCCTTTGGGGCAACGCGAACTTTGCCGATATCGGTATGGATAAAGAGCTGTACGATGGGCATGTGGTGGACGCTGCTTTGACAGATACCGCTTATATTGTTTTGCTAGACGATGGTTCTGTGGCTTATTCCGGCGATAAGGCAACCTCCTTGCTGGCAACCGATATTCCTGCAGGTGCAAAGAGCGGCGTGGTATCCATTGCGGCTACCGCAAACTCTGTTGCAGCACTGAAGAATGACGGTACCGTTCTTACCTGGGGTGTTACCACACGTGGCGAGGGCGCCCTGCCTGCATTCAGCACCAAGCCCATCAAGATCGAGGGCGGGCGTTACCATTACACCGTCGTAATGGAGGACGGCAATGTTGCCTCCTGGGGCCACAACCGTTATAAGCAGATCAATGTTCCTACGGAATTGACCAATGACTCTGTGGATGTGAAGAATATCTTTACTGGATATTATCAGAACTACGCAATAGACGCCAACGGTAAGATGCACACATGGGGTCTCAAGGGGTTCCTGCTGGGAACCGACGACCTTGGGCGCGATATCTTTGCTCGCTTGGTAAACGGCGGTAAGATGACCATGACCATTGGTGCTTTGTCTGTTGTTATTTCTACCATCATCGGTATTCTGTTGGGCGGCATCGCCGGCTACTTCGGCGGTTTCCTCGATATGGCGATCATGCGTATCGCAGAGGTCGTTTCCAGTATGCCGTTCATTCCTTTTGCCATGATCCTTTCTGCGGTACTTGGATCGCAGGTAAGCGTGGAGCAGCGAATGTATATCATCATGGTCATTTTGGGCTTGCTGTCGTGGCCGGGGCTTTGCCGTCAAGTGCGTGCGCAGATGTTTGCCCAGCGTGAGATGGAGTATGTTACCGCTGCAAAAACCATTGGCGTAAAGGAAAATAAAATTATTTTCAAGCATATCATCCCCAATGTTATGTCCGTTGTACTGGTTTCCATCACCCTTTCGTTTGGCACCTCCATGCTGACGGAAAGCACGCTTTCTTACTTGGGATTTGGTATTCCCGCTCCTACACCTACTTGGGGCAATATGCTTTCTAATGCCAATAACAGTGTAATCATTCAGAACTACTGGTGGAACTGGGTATTCGTTGGTCTTATCTTCGGTCTTTCCTGCGTTTGCATCAACTTAATCGGCGACGGTCTGCGTGATGCACTGGATCCGAAGTCGAATGAAAGATAAGGAGGGTGTATCATGGAAAACGAGAAAAAACTGCTTGAAATTATCGACCTGTATACCTTCTTTGACACCAAGCGTGGTACAGTAAAAGCTGTAAACAATGTTTCCTACACCGTTGAGGAAGGGAAGACCCTGGGTGTCGTAGGAGAATCTGGCTCTGGTAAGAGTGTATCTGCTATGAGTATCCTGCGCCTGCTTGACGGCAATGGCTATATTGCTGGCGGTCAGATTCTCTTTAATGGTGTTGATCTCACTAAACTCCCCCTTAGTGAGATGTATAAGATTCGCGGCAATGATATCTCTGTTATCTTCCAGGAGCCAATGACCAGCCTAAACCCCGTTTTCTCTATTGAACAACAGCTTTCTGAGCCATTTATCATCCATCAGGGACTTTCCAAGAAGGAAGCGGCGGAAAAATCTGTTGACCTGCTGCGTGAGGTAAAGATTCCGAATCCTGAGATTGTTGCCAAGCAGTATCCGCACCAGCTTTCCGGCGGTATGCGTCAGCGTGTTATGATCGCTATGGCGCTGGCATGCCGTCCCAAGCTGTTGATTGCAGATGAACCGACCACCGCACTGGATGTTACCATTCAGGCGCAGATCCTGCGACTGATGAATGATCTGAAGCGGGAAAACGGCACCAGTATTTTGTTCATCACCCACGATTTGGGCGTTATCAACCAGATGGCAGACTATGTCGCTGTTATGTACTGCGGTCAGGTGGTGGAGCGCGTTCCCGCAAAGATGCTTTTTGACCCAAAGACCGAGTATTCCCACCCTTATACCGAGGGCCTTCTGGTTTCGATTCCCCGCCTGGATACCCCCACCAATCAGCGTCTTGAGGCAATTCCCGGAGCAGTTCCGCACCCGCTGGATCTGCCCAAGGGTTGCAAGTTTGCCCCCCGCTGTAAATATGCTACAGAAAAGTGCCATGAGGCTGAGCCTCCCATGACTCATCTGACCGAAGAACACCACATCAGATGCTATTACCCGAACAAGGAGGAGAGAAAACAAAATGTCAAATGATAAAAAAGTTTTGCTCCGCATCAGCAATCTGAAGCAGTGGTTCCCGCTGAAAAAACGCGGGATGTATGTAAAAGCCAATGATGGTATCGACCTGGAAATCTACGAGGGTGAAACCTTCGGTTTGGTAGGCGAGTCCGGCTGCGGCAAATCCACTTTTGGCCGTACTATTTTGCAGGTTTATCCGCAAACTGATGGCCGTACCATGTACTATGGCCGCACGATTGATGAGCTGTGTCCTGAGTATATCCGGGAGACCATCAAGACGCTGGATAAGCGCCGTAAGCATTTGGCTCAGCTGGAAGAAAAAAGGGATCATCTGCAGGCGGAATATGACGCCATGAGCGATGAGGATAAACTGAAGCATCACAATGACTTGGCTGCTGCTAAGAAGAAAGCCCATGATGCACTGTTGGATATAACGAATGTCATCGGCGGTTTCATTGTGGTGGAGGATCTTGCACCTGTTTCGGAGCAGTTCCTCAAGATCAACAAGCTTTCCAAACAGCTGCATAAGCTCCATCTCAAGGAGAGATCCCTTTCGGTCGAATTGGCCGATATCCTCTACAAGTCTTCGGAGGACGCCCCCAAGGCGGCGACTGCCCGCAAGAAGGTAGAGGAGGTTCAGGCGCAGATCGCAGAGGTCGAAAAGGAGATTGCAGCGGAGCACGAAGTACTTGATAAGATGCGTGAACCCTATAAGGACGACGAGCGCTTCCAGAAGTATGAGGGGTATCGTGATGACGGTATTGATCTTGCACGCCTAAAGTATGAGGAGATGCGCCAGTTGCGCAGCGACCTGCAGCTTATCTTCCAGGATCCTTATTCTTCGCTGAACCCCCGTATGTCTGTTGGTCAAATCATCGGTGAAAGTTTGGTTTCGCACGGCTTTTATACCAAAAACAGCCCCAGACTGCAAGACGCGATCATGGGGATCATGGAAGAATGCGGTTTGGCTTCCTACTTCCTCCACCGCTATCCTCACCAATTTTCCGGCGGTCAGCGCCAGAGAATCGGCATTGCACGCAGTCTGGCTACTAATCCCAAGTTTGTCGTTTGCGATGAGGCAGTTTCCGCACTGGATGTATCCATTCAGTCGCAGATTATCAACTTGTTGAGCGACCTGAAGGAACAGCAGAACTTGACCTACCTGTTTATTACTCACGATCTTTCCGTTGTCCGTTATATTTCCGATCGTATCGGTGTTATGTATTTGGGCAACATGGTAGAGCAGGCAGAATCCCAAGAGCTGTTTGACCATCCGCTGCACCCCTATACTGAGGCTCTGTTGGGCGCGATTCCTACCACTAATGTGGATGATGACCGCGAACTGGTCATTCTGGAGGGCGATATTCCCAGTCCGGTTAATCCGCCTAAGGGCTGCAAGTTCCATACTCGCTGCAAATACTGCACCGATATCTGCAAGATGGTAACACCCGAAATGGAAGAAGTACGCCCCAACCACTTCGTGGCTTGTCACCATATTCTCAAGGATAATCTCTAAGCGGTGTTTTAGGAGAAGCAAATGATATTTAAGGAACGCCAAAAGCGCGCAATGGACACCATGAATCATCGCAACAAGGAATACCTCGAGAAGATGAATGGCCCGTTGCCGGATGGTGGGGAAGAGAATCAAGAAATACCGGTTAGGCAAGTAGATGATAATCCTTTCTCCAAAGACAATTTGGAAAAAGGTGATTTGCCGGCTATGGTCATTTCAGCTTTGCTCACCTTTTTACCCATTATTCTTGTTATAGCGCTTATTATGATCGTTTCGATCAAGTTGCTATCATAAAACAAAAATTAAGGCAGGCTCCCTATGGGAGCCTGCCTTTTGCAATGTGCAAGTAATATAAAGGGGGAAGGGGTCTACTTTAGAAGCGCAAGGATGCTCTGTACGGTCTTTTCGATGCCCAATGCGGATGTATTAAGGCATATATCATAATTGGCTTTGTCGCCCCATTTTTGGCCGGTCATAAACTCGTAGTATTTGGCGCGTTCTTTATCAACGCTTTGAATCTTTTGGCGGAGGGCTTTATCAGTAATCTCCTCACCAAAATGCTCCCATTCCCGGCAGCGCTGCATCTTAAAATCCATACCTGCATATATAAAGAGCCGCAATGGCTTTTTATCCCGTAAAATATAGTCCGCCCGGCGTCCTACAATCACACAGTCGGATTTTTCCGCCATATCCTGAATGATGCGGCCCTCTTCCGAGAGAATAGAAACCTGCTGATCGGCCAGCGGGTTGCTGATAGAAAGGAAGGTGCGGCCGGTCGTCACGGCAAAGACAGGCACCGGGTTCTTCTCCTCGATGCTGCGGATGTATTCTTCCGCCAAATTGGTGCGGCGGATCAACTCTGTTACGATCTCATGGTCGTAGTAGGCAATTCCTAACTCCTGTGCGATTTTGCGTCCGATTTCCCGACCTCCGCTGCCAAATTCACGGCCTACTGTAATAATTCTGTTCATATGGTTTCCTCCTTGGCCGGCGGTATCATTTCGCCATGTCTTCATCATAGCCTAATTAGGACATTCTGTCAATGTAGGATTTCCCCGCTAATGTAAAAGAAAAAGCCGTCATTGCGGCGGCTTTGTGTGAATCAAACTCACTTTACATTCATTTCTGCTTTCTTTAGGGCATCAATAAACTGATCACAAGAAATGGTGCAGGAGGAGCTAAGCTCCGCAGCAGCAGGAATCTCTTGTTTTCCGTTTTCTTCCTTCATCTGCATCGAGGATACATCGCTGACTGTTTTTCCAATGCAATATGCTTCCAAAGCATTTACCTGCTCGTACCATTCTTTTCCGATGGAAGAATACTCCTTCAATCCATAATCGTTACCCTGTTCTTTCTTGCTTTTATAGGTGTCCGGCCAAGTAACATTCCCGCTGGTATTGTAGCTTGCGGCGGCTTCCACGCAGTCGAATGTAACCGAGAGGATCTTTCCTTCTTGGTCCAGTAGCAGGGCACAGGTCGTTACAGCAGCCTCCGCACGGCCATCGTCATCGTCCTCCGCCGGGCTGACGGTGGATTCCACCGTCATGCCCAGCCCTACACGGTACGCAGTTCCATTGACTGTACCACCGTTATTGGCCCCGTTCCCGTTATTATCATTGGTTCCGTTGGTGCCATTTGTACCATTGTTGTCGTTGTTGCCGTTATTGGGTGTGCTATTGTTGCAGGCAACCAACGCACACACCATAACTAGGCAGAGAAGAATTGCAAAAAACCGTTTCATTTTACTTCCTCCATTATTTCTTTTTGGCTCCGCAGAGTCATCAATAGTATGCACCAAAAACACAAAAAACATAATAAACACACAAAAAAATAGAGCGCCGGTATTCCAGCGCTCCATTTTATTTAAGCAATAAGATTATTTCGCGTTAACAGCAGCCTTAGCGATGGCGTTAAGGAAAGCAGTAACGGAGATGGTGCAGGTGCTCTTGAGCTCCTCAGCAGCGGGAGCATCGGTATAGCCGTGAGCGTTCTCGCCCAAAGGCATGCCAGCAACCTCATCGGCAGTCTTACCAATGCAGTAAGCTTCAAAAGCATTGGCCTGCTCATACCACTCACCAACAGCAGCAGGGGTAGCATACTTCTTCATGTTGTAGTCATCGCCCAGCTCACGCTTGGTCTTGACATTCTCAGCCACGGTCACTTCACCCTCAGTAACCTCAGCCTTAGCCTGAACAACATCGATGGAGATGGCAACGATCTTGCCCTCGGCATCCAAAGCCAGCGCAACAGCAGTGACATCAGCCTGAGTCTTAGCGGGATCCTCATCCTCAGCATCGGTGCCGCTCATGTTGGTTACCATGCCCAGGCCAGCCTTAGCATAGCCAGTGTACTCAGTGGTAGCATTGTCATAAGCCTTGGTCAGCGCATTGAGGAAAGCGGTAACAGAGATGGTGCAGGTGGACTTCAGCTCCTCCACAGCGGGGGTGTCGGTGTGGTCATGGGCATTGGGGCCCAGCTCCATAGCGGCAACCTCGGCAGCGGTCTTACCGATGCAGTAAGCTTCCAGGGCAGCAGCCTGCTCATACCACTCACCGACAGCGGCGGGGTTGGCATACTTCTTCATGTTGTAGTCATCGCCCAGCTCGCTCTTGGTCTTGACATCCTCGGCAACAGTAACAACGCCGTCAGCGTCAACGGTAGCCTTCGCCTGAACTACATCAAAGGAGATGGCAACGATCTTACCATCCTTATCGAAGGTAGCCTCGCAAACAGTAACATCAGCCTGAGTCTTGGCGGGATCCTCATCCTCGGCATCAGTGCCGCTCATGGAAACAACCATGCCCAGACCAGTCTTGTAGGTGGAAGCGGTGGGCTCGGGATCAGGAGTAGGAGCGGGATCATTGCCGCAGGCTACCAGAGAAAGAGCCATCATCGCAACCAGAAGCATTGCAATAAACTTTTTCATTTTCTTTTCCTCCTTGAAAAGTATGTATCGTTTTGTTTTTTGTTCGATACTTGTTTATTATACTATTTTACAAGTTATTCCGCAAGATGCCTATAATTTTTTTGTTAAAATGCTGTATTTTCTAATTCGGTAATCCGTATATCTGTTAATTGTTACAGCACACGAATGACTATAACTGTATGAGGAGGAAATACAAAGATTGATTTTATGCCATAAGAATTGTAGAATATAAAAAAAGACAAGAAACGGAGAGTTCAAGATGAAAAAACTGATTGCTTTGCTGACGGCGGTGTTCCTGCTGCTGCCCGGATGCGGCGTCCAAAAGACGCCCGATACCGGCTACACCAAATATTCCGCCCAGTTCTACGGTACCTTTGATACGGTGGTGCAGATCGTGGGGTACTGCAAGACCGAGGAGGAATTTTCGCGGTATGCGGGGCAGATTAAGTCCCGCATGGAGGAACTGAGCCAGTTGTATGATATCTACTATGAATATAGCGATGAAAATAATCTCAAAACTATCAATGATAATGCTGGAATCCAGCCTGTTCCGGTACGAGAAGAAATACTTGACCTCATCGAATTTTGCCAAGAGTGGTATGGAAAAACCGATGGAAAAGTAAATATTGCGCTGGGGCCTGTGCTATCTATTTGGCACAATTATATGGAACGCTACTCTGCTGACCCCACCGATGCCAAGTTGCCTAAGATAGAATCATTGATGGAAAAGCTCCCAGTGTGTAATATTGAAGATGTCATTGTGGATAGGGAAGCAGGAACAGTGTATTTAGCAAAGGAAGGCATGAGCCTCGATGTTGGCGCTGTAGCCAAAGGGTATGCCACGCAGTTGGCGTGCCAGGAAGCCTACGATGCCGGTTTCACCTCCTTTATTGTTAGTGCCGGTGGCAATGTAGTGGCCGCCGATCCACCCCTTGACGGTATTCGTTCCGGCTGGGGCATTGGAATTCAGGATCCCTTTACGGCGGAAGAACTGGGCGGCGGCAATTCCATTGATGTGGCATATGTCAATAATACCTGCGTAGTTACCAGCGGAGACTACCAGCGCTACTATATGGTAGGAAAACAGCGTGTTCACCACATTATCGATCCAGACACCCTAATGCCTGCTGCTTATTACCGAGGTGTCACTGTTATTATCTCGGATAGCGGTATTGCTGACCTTGCATCCACAACACTGTATACCCTTCCATATGAGGATTCCCGTGCTATGGCGGAAAAAATGGGCTGGGAGGCCATGTGGATCTTCGCGGACGGAACAGTAGAATGTACTGATGGAATGATCCCGCTGTTGCGGGATCGTGGCGGTGCTGACGGCCTTTTGAAATAAACTGTTCAAAATTTATCTTTTGATTGCTCTTTACTGATTTGATTCATTCATGTATAATAGTTAAGAAGCAGCGGTATCAACCAAAGGGGGAATACAGATTGGGTCGTTACAGTCCGTTGGAAGTTCGCTATAAGCGTGTGATTCTGAAGCTGAGCGGAGAAGCTCTTGCCGGGCAGCAGGGGAATGGCATCAATTATGATGTGGTGCTGGAGATCTGCAAAAATATAAAAACCGCAGTCCAAACATTGGGAGTACAGATGGGCATCGTTGTCGGCGGCGGCAACTTTTGGCGTGGCCGCTCCAGCGGTAAAATGGACAGGACTCGTGCAGACCACATGGGTATGCTGGCTACCGTTATCAACGCGTTGGCCCTGGCCGATGCACTGGAATCGCTGGATGTGCCGGTGCGCGTTCAGACCGCTATAACCATGGAACAGTTCGCGGAGCCCTATATCCGCAACCGTGCGGTACGGCACATGGAAAAAGACCGTGTTGTGATCTTTGGCTGCGGCACGGGCAATCCGTTCTTTTCCACCGATACAGCCGCCGCGCTGAGAGCTGCTGAAATCGATGCCGATGCGATTCTGAAGGCTACCATGGTGGATGGTGTTTATGACAAAGACCCTAAGAAGTACCCCGATGCCAAGAGGTACAGCACCGTCAGCTTTTCGCAGGTGCTGGCGCAGAATCTTAATGTGATGGATATGACAGCAGCGTCTCTCTGCCGCGAAAGCAAAATTCCGATCGTAGTATTTGATCTTTCTGATCCCGAGAATATTTGCCGTGCGCTGTGCGGCTATGATATTGGAACAATTGTGAAGGAGGCATAAAATAATGAACCCCGAACTAAAACTGCATGAAGAGAAAATGACCAAAACTATTTCCGTCCTGCGTGAGGAACTGGCTGCCATCCGTGCCGGCCGCGCCAACCCTGCCGTGCTGGATAAGCTGGAGGTGGATTACTATGGCGTGCCCACCCGCATTAACCAGCTGGCCGCGGTATCTGTTTCGGAGGCTCGTACACTGGTCATCCAGCCATACGATAAGTCTACCCTTAAATCCATCGAGAAGGCCATTCAGGCTTCTGATATTGGTATCAATCCCAATAACGATGGTACTGTCCTACGCCTTTTGTTCCCACCTCTCACCGAAGAGCGCAGAAAAGATTTAGCGAAAAGCATCGCCAAGATGGGTGAAGAATCCAAGGTTGCGATCCGCTCCATCCGCCGTGATGCCAACGATAAACTGAAAGCGATGAAGAAAGCCAGCGAGATCACAGAGGATGACCTGAAAAACCTGGAGAATGATTGTCAAAAGATTACTGACAAGTACATCGCAGAGATCGATAAGATTACCGCCGAAAAAGAAAAAGAGATCATGTCCGTTTAAGTGGAACCTACGGCCATCCACAAAAATCGTCAGCCTCACCGGCCGTTCCCGGTTGGTGGGGCTGATTTTGAATTTTGGTTTTTGAGCACAGGAGGGAGATTAGCAATGGAATATATGCCTAAGGATAAAACTGCTGTACCGCCCCCGACAGAATACCTCCCTCAGCACATCGGCATTATTATGGATGGCAATGGCCGATGGGCCAAGGCACGCGGACTGGCTCGTGAATATGGACACCGCCGTGGCAGCGAGGTCTTTATGGACATTGCCCGCTACTGCAAAAAAATTGGTATTCGTTACTTGACGGTATATGCCTTTTCCACGGAAAACTGGAAGCGACCGGCGCACGAAGTAGCAGTCATCATGCAAATGCTGCAGCACTACCTGGATGACAGTGAGCAGTATATCAAAGAAGAAATCCGTCTGCGTATCATCGGTGACCGCGCCCGCCTAAGTGAAAGACTGCAAAAGGCCATTGATAAGGCGGAAAAGGCCAGTGAGCATTTTACCGATCTTACGGTCAATCTAGCTGTTAATTACGGCGGCAGGGAAGAGCTACTGCATGCCGCACACATGATAGCGCAGGACTGCAGTACAGGAAAGAAAAACGCCACCCAGCTCGAATTTCCGGATTTGGAGCAATACTTGTATACTATCGGGCAACCGGATCCGGATCTTATCATCCGGCCTAGTGGGGAAAAACGCCTTTCTAATTTTATGCTATGGCAGAGTGCCTATGCTGAATTTGTGTTTATGGATGTACTGTGGCCAGATTTTACCCAGCAGCACCTGAATGAAGCCTTGTGGGAATATGTCGGGCGGGACCGCCGCTTTGGAGGAATCAAATGAAAACACGGATCATTTCCGCATTGGTTGGTCTTATCATTCTGGGGATCGCCATTGCGTTTTACGATACGATCATCTTTAATCTGTTTATTACAGCACTGGCGGTTATCGGCATCTATGAAGGCCACCATGCCGCCAGCTTAACAAAAAAACACTGGCGTGTTACGCTTTACAGTATGTTGTTTGCTATTCTTATCCTGCTTATTCCGCATGGCAGAAGCTACATCATGCCAGCCATATATGCATTGGTCGTACTGGTATTTGCATATATTTTGGAACACCATAAGGTGTTCACCATCCGAGAAGGTGCTTACGCCCTTTTAATGGGAGTTGGTTTGCCGGTCGTATTTGGTCTGATTCTTCGGCTCCGAGATCAGCTAGGTAATGAACAGGGGATTTTGTATCTTGCTTTCCTGCTTGGCAGTGCCTGGTGGAGTGATATCGGTGGCTATTTTACCGGTATGCTGTGTGGAAAACATAAGCTCTGCCCGGAGATCAGTCCTAAAAAGACAGTGGAGGGGCTCATTGGCGGTTTGGTCTTTGCCATTCTGGGCAATATAGGTATCATGGCGCTTATCAACTGGCTGGCTGCGCAGGGGATTGGCTATCTTATCAATCCGCTTACTCTTCATTTTGGTCGTATCTGCTTGCTTACCCCGCTGCTGGCACTGCTTAGTGTTGTGGGGGATCTTTCGTTCTCCATTATCAAGCGTACATACAGTATTAAAGACTATGGTAACCTAATGCCGGGCCACGGCGGTGTGCTGGATCGCTTTGACAGCGTACTGTTCATCACCCCGGCGGTATATTTCATCGCCACTTACTGGCCCATTGCTTTTTAATCTTAGGAGGCACATTTGAAAACCGTTATTCTCACCATTTTGGTCTTTGGCGTTATCATCATGCTGCACGAAAGCGGCCATTTTCTCTTTGCCAAGCTCTTTCATGTAAAAGTGGAGGAGTTTTCCTTTGGTATGGGGCCGAAGCTGTGGAGCCGCATTAAACGCGGTACACAGTATACCATTCGGGCGTTTCCCATCGGCGGCTATGTGGCCATGGAAGGAGAGGATGACGCTGGAAGCGGTGCAGTTGTCCGTGAGAAAATTGTTTCCGCGGCAGAGGGCAGCCCACTGTATGAAAAACCAGCCTGGCAGCGGTTTATTATTATGGCTGCAGGCGCCGTCATGAATGTGATCCTTGGTTTTATCATTCTCATCGTTGTCACCGCCATGTCCGGACTCATCGGCACCACAACGGTAGCAGTATTTGATGAGGATTCCGTTTCTGCCAATTATCTGCAAGCCGGTGATGAGATCATCAAGGTAAATGGTTACAACACCCGATTTTATGGCGATGCTACCTTTCAAATGCTTCGTGACCAGGATGGCACAATTGATTTTACCCTGATCCGTGACGGCGAGGTGATGGAGGTCACCGTTCCATTTAGAACCGAGGAGCTCTCCGATGGCATTACAGGGATGCACATGGACTTCAAATTCCTTGGCGAACCGGTGAATTTCAGCAATACCATCACCTATGCATGGCACTGGACCTTCTCCCTCGTTAAACAGGTGTGGTATTCTGTCATTGATGTCTTTACTGGCCGATATGGCTTGCAGGCAATCAGCGGTCCAGTGGGCACTGCGACGATTATCTCACAGGCATCTTCGCAGGGGCTTCGTTCTTTCCTGCTGCTTGTGGCCTATATCACCATCAATGTTGGTGTATTTAATTTGCTGCCTCTGCCGGCATTGGATGGAGGACGCATCCTGTTCGTTCTTATTGAAATGATCCTCCGCCGGCCTGTACCCCCGAAGTTTGAAGCATGGGTACACCGTATTGGCATCATTCTGCTGTTGGGACTTATTGCTATTGTTACCTTCAGCGATGTAATAAAGCTCATTCATTAAAGCAGGGGAGGGAAGCAACCATGCAGCGCAGAACAACAAATACAGTCCATGTTGGTGATGTAGAAATCGGTTCTGGCTATCCCATAGCGGTGCAATCTATGCTATGCGCTGATCCTGCAGATATCGCAGCAAATGTTGCACAAACCCTGGCATTAAAAGAGGCTGGCTGTGATATTGTGCGGCTTGCCATTCCCACTATGGATGATATCCGGTTGATCTCCGCCATCAAAAATGAAGTGGATATCCCACTGGTTGCCGATATTCAGTTCGATTATCGGTTGGCAATTGCAGCAGTTAAAGCCGGCATCGATAAAGTCCGAATCAATCCAGGCAACATTGGCGGAAGTGATCGCGTTCATGCCGTGGTAGAAGCCTGTCGTGATCGACATATCCCCATTAGGATTGGTGTTAACAGCGGATCGCTGGAAAAGGATATTCTGCAAAAATACGGCCGCCCCACCGCGGAAGCACTGGTGGAATCGGCATTAAGGCATATTCAGCTGCTGGAGGACGAGCATTTTACCGATTATCTTGTTGCCATTAAGTCCAGCGATACCATTACAACGGTGGAAGCGAACAGGCTGCTGGCGCAAAAGGTGGACTGCCCGTTGCACCTAGGTGTGACAGAAGCCGGCACCGAACGCATGGGGATTATCAAATCCAGTGCCGGCCTTGGGGCGCTGCTGTGCGAAGGCATAGGCGATACAGTTCGTGTATCACTCACTGCTGATCCTGTACGGGAGGTATATGCCGCCAGGGATTTATTGGCTGCGCTTGGCTTGGATCACGGTCGGGTACAATTTATATCCTGCCCCACCTGCGGCCGCTGCCAAGTCGATTTGCTCCGAATTGCAGAGGAAGCAGAGCAGGCACTTGCCGCAGTACATAAGGACATTAAAGTTGCTGTAATGGGCTGTGCGGTCAATGGCCCTGGTGAAGCCGCTGATGCTGATATCGGCATTGCTGGCGGCAATGGGGAGTTTTTGTTTTTTGCAAAGGGCAAACCGCTGTATAAGGTTTCACCCGAGCAAGTAATAAATACTCTACTGGATGAAGTTGAAAAGCTGTAAAGGAGAATGGCTTTGCAGAGATTTGAGGATGTGTTCAGTAAATACATAGAAAAAAACTGCAATAACGCCCCACTGCGGGAAAGCGAAGTGGTAGGGTTACAAATTGCCACAGAGGACAATGCCATTCGCGTTGCCCTTTCTTCTCCATGCATTATCCCATATTCAGCAATTGCCGAAGCTCAGCGCATTCTTTCCATGAATCTCAGCGCTCGTTCAGTTGCCATTTCTGCTCGGTATCCATCTGAGTTACTTGGTCCTGAAGCATTTTCCCTCGTGATAGACTATCTAAAGGCTGCTAATGTTCCCGTCAATGGCTTTTTTCGCCGGGCAGAGATTATGTATGATAACAGGTGCTTTACAGTTAGACTGCCGGAACAAACGGTGACATTTCTGGAGCCACTTGCTTTGCCAGGGAAAATTGCCGCACAAGCAGAAGCGTTATTTGGTATACGGCCGCAGGTTAGTTTTATTCCCGTTCCGGATTACGAGCTGAAACCCATAGATCCGAGACCAACTGTAGTAGATGACTATATCCCGGAGACTCCTCCCATTCCGGAAGAGGCACCTCCGTGGGAAGATGCTACTCCTTTGTCGAAGCCGCTACAGGAAGAGAGCGCTTTTGCTCCTGCAGCGCCAAAGACATCTCCCAAACCCCATACCCCTAAGCGAGAAAAAGCGGATACCCCTTATGAGGAAAGCAGCAAAAAGCCTGTAGGCAATTACCGTCTAATTAAAGGCTCCCCCATGCCCATTTCCGGTTTGGCACTGGATACCGGTTCAGCGGTTATTTGGGGTGATGTTTTTTCTACGGAAAGCCGCATCACTCGGGATAATAACCACTTCATCATGAGTATCGCGATCACCGATTATACCGGCTCCATCAATCTCAAAATATTTGATGAGATTGGCAATAAGGCCAAGTTGGAAGCCATCAGTGTCGGTGACACGATCCTGAGCCAAGGCGATATTTCCTACGATAAATATGACCGCGATATGGTCATGCGTCCTCGCAATATCAACACCGTCAAGAAGAACATTATCACCGATGACGCCCCAGTAAAGCGTGTAGAGCTGCATCTGCACACCACCATGTCAGCCATGGATGCCGTAACCCCGGCAGAACAGTTGGTATACCGTGCCCATGAATGGGGGCATCCGGCCATCGCCATTACCGACCACGGCGTGGTGCAGGCCTTCCCAGAGGTCATGAACGCTGTTGATAAGATTCGGAAGGATGATCCTGAGTTTAAGGCGATTTATGGCGTCGAAGGCTATTTCATCAATGACATGCTGCCCGCCGTAAAGGGCCAAACAGACGCAGTAATCGATGGTCGATATATTGTATTCGATCTGGAAACCACTGGTCTCTCTAACGCCAGTGAGCGCATCATCGAAATTGGTGCGGTTAAGGTAGAAAACGGCCAGATCATCGACTCATTTGATACCTTTGTCGACCCCGAAAAAGCCATTTCACCCGAAATTACCCGACTTACCAGTATCACCAATGAGATGGTGGCCGGTGCCCCCACCGAAAGCGAAGCGCTAGAACAGTTTTTCCATTTCTGTGATGGCTGTGATATCTTTGTCGCCCACAATGCAGATTTCGATATGGGCTTTTTGCGGACAGCCATCCGTCGCTGTGGCAGGGAAGAGGACCCGGTGCAGATAGACACCCTGGTGATGGGCCGTGCCATGTATCCGGAACTGAGAAAACACAAGTTGGATACCCTAGCGGAGCATATGGGTGTGGAACAGAAGCACCATCATCGTGCCGATGACGATGCCCGCGTACTTGCCGAGATCTTCCTCAAGATGCTGGACGAACTGGTTGCGGAAAAGAAGATTACTATGGTGTCGGAGATTAATCACTCCATTGGCCAGCAGAACAACACCAAAACTCATCCCTACCATATTGTTCTGCTAGTGCAAAATCAAGTTGGCCTTAAAAACCTCTACAAGATAATCTCCGCCTCTCATTTGGAATACTTCCATAAAAAGCCTCGAATTCCTAAGAGTCTGCTGGTAAAATACCGGGATGGACTGTTGGTTGGCTCCGCCTGTGAAGCCGGCGAACTCTATAAAGCAATCCGGGAAGGGAAGAAATGGGCTGAGCTTTGCGATATCGCTTCTTTTTACGATTATTTGGAGATCCAGCCCCTAGGTAATAATATGTTCATGGTACGGGATGGAGAGGTCCGCAGTGAAAAGGACATTCAGAACTTCAATATCACTGTACTTAAACTCGGCAAACAGCTTGGTATTCCGGTCGTTGCCACCGGTGATGTTCACTTTATGGAACAGAAAGATGCTCGCTTTCGGGAAATCCTGATGGCTGGGATGGGCTTTAAGGATGCGGATAATCAGGCACCACTCTTCTTCCGTACAACTGACCAGATGCTGAAGGAATTTGATTATCTGCCAGATGAGACCGCGCGGGAAATCGTTATTGATAACCCCCGCAAAATTGCCGAAAGCGTGGAATATGTTCGTCCAATTCCAAAAGGCACATTCCCGCCCAGCATTCCAGGCTCGGAAGAGGATCTGATTCGCATTACCACTACCCGCGCCAAGGAAATGTACGGCGACCCCCTGCCAGAGATTGTGGAGAAGCGCCTGAATCGCGAGTTGGATTCTATTACCAAACACGGCTTTGCAGTGCTGTATATGATCGCCCAAAAGCTTATTTACCGTTCCAATGAGGAAGGCTATCAGGTCGGTTCCCGTGGATCGGTCGGTTCCTCATTTGTAGCTACTATGGCAGGCATTTCAGAGGTCAACCCGCTGGCGCCGCATTATCTTTGCCGTAAGTGCAAGCACAGCGAATTTATCACTGATGGCAGCTATGGTTCCGGATTTGACCTTCCCCATAAAAAATGTCCGAACTGCGGGATAGAGATGTACCAGGATGGTCACGAGATCCCATTTGAGACTTTCCTGGGCTTTGATGGCGATAAAGAACCGGATATCGATCTTAACTTTGCCAATGAATATCAGTCCCGTGCCCACCGGTATACCGAAGAACTATTTGGCCGTGACCATGTGTTCAAAGCAGGTACTATTAGTACCGTTAAGGATAAGACCGCTTTTGGCTATGTTAAGCATTTCCTGGAGGAGCGCGGCCAAACTGTCACCAATGCCGAAGAAAATCGACTGATCCAAGGCTGCACCGGTGTCAAGCGCACCACTGGCCAACATCCCGGTGGCATGGTCGTTATTCCCAATGACTATGAGGTCTACGATTTCTGCCCAGTGCAGCACCCGGCCGATGATCCAAACTCCGATATCATCACCACCCATTTCGATTTCCACTCACTCCATGATACTATCCTCAAGCTGGATGAACTGGGGCATGTTGTACCAACACTATACAAGCATTTGGAGGATTATACGGGGCTTAAAATCAATGATACCCCTACCAATGATCCGGCAGTTTATACGCTGTTCACATCCTGTGAAGCGCTTGGAATCACACTGGATGATATCGGCATTGCCAATGGCACACTGGCTCTGCCGGAAATGGGTACTGGGTTTGTACGCGGAATGCTGCTGGAAGCAAAGCCAAAAACCTTCTCTGATCTGCTGCAAATCTCCGGGCTTTCCCACGGCACCGCTGTTTGGTTGGGCAATGCACAGGACCTGATCCGCAACGGCACCTGTACTATTTCCGAAGTAATCGGTACTCGTGATAGCATAATGACATACCTGCTGCACCATGGGATGGAACCCAAACTCGCCTTTAAGATTATGGAAATCACCCGTAAAGGTAAAGCCCCCAAACTGCTGACCGATGAAATGAAGCAGGATATGTTGGCTCATAATGTTCCGCAGTGGTATATTGATAGTTGTCTCAAAATCCAGTATATGTTCCCGAAGGCGCACGCCGCAGCCTATGTTATCGCTGCCGTCCGTTTGGGATGGTTCAAGGTCTACCGCCCGCGGGAATTCTATGCTGTATATTTCACCTCACGCGGAGATGACTTCGACGCCAATACAGCTATCCTTGGGCCCGCAGCTGTAAAGCAAAAGATCTTGTCGCTCACAGCTAAGGGGAATGATATCTCCCAGAAGGAGAGCGACCAGTTGGAAACACTGCAGGTAACTTATGAGATGCTTTTGCGTGGAATTGAGCTGCTTCCCGTGGATTTGTATCAATCTGATGCAACATTGTACCGTCTAGAAGGGGATAAACTGCGCTTACCATTTACAGCGTTAAAAGGATTGGGCGCAGCCGCTGCCACCTCCTTGGCGGAAGCCGGGAAGAAAGGTCCTTACCTTTCCATCGATGACTTGACAACCCGTGCCGGCGTCAGTAAAACGGTCATCGATCTGCTCCGAGAGCATGGTTCACTGACTTCCTTGCCGGAAAGCAGTCAAATCAGCTTTTTCGGGTAAATTGCCTTCAAAATGTTTCATGAAACATTTCTATAAAGAATAAGACCTGAGGTTTCAAAAACCTCAGGCTTTTCTTTTCCCGGATATTTTGTCCAGCCACCGCATATAGTGTAGCAAGATCTCACCATTTTATAAAAAGGGGGACAAAAAATGGAACGCATGAAAGACATGAGCTCTACTGCAATGAGTGCTCCTCACACCCTCGTAATTGAAGATCGAAAGCGGCTTTCTGTCAGCGGCGTGACTGATGTAGAGAGCTTTGATGAAGAAACCGTAGCCTTAGCCACCGAACTGGGCGAACTCATTATCCACGGTTATGACCTGCACATCAACCGCATCGATGTGGAAAGCGGCGATCTTTCTTTGGAAGGAGAGATCATCAGCCTAACTTATACCGATAACCAACCGCAATCCAGCGGCTTTTTCGGCCGTCTGTTCCGCTAAAGGGGGCATGTTCCGGCGTGACACTGATATCCGCAGTTCCTCCTGTTATACAGTTTTTGCAGTCGCTGCTGCTTGGTACCTTGCTCAGTTTGCTTTATGATGCATTCTACACTATTCGCGGATTATTTCCTGCGCAAGCACAACCCCATGTTATCCTTGATATTCTCTATTTTCTTCTGTTCGGAGTCTTGCTATTCAACTATCTACTCATGGAATCGGCCGGCCGCTTGCGTTACTTCATCATCCTTGGTGTTATTATCGGCTGGTTGCTGTACCACAATACAGTCAGCCGGTTGGTAATCCGTTTTTTCAACTGGCTACTGCTGATGGTCCACCGTGTTTTTTCTTTTTTATTGAGTCCGATCATCACTTTGGCCCAGCGGCTTTTTCATTCCATATCCACTGTCTGTAAAAAATCCACTATCAAGAGGAAAACACCTAAAAACAGCTTGAAAAAGTCCCGGTGGCTGTTGTATAATAAAGTATCAAAAAACAGTATGGAGGAAAACGGGAATGAAAAAGCACCTGACCATCAAACAGACCAACCGCATTCTAAGTCTCATCATCGTTTTTCTCGTACTGCTCATTGCGGTGTATTTTGTGAAAGGCCGTGTGCAGGCTGCCCAGATGAAAAACGAACTGGCCGACGCACAACAGCGCGTGGCCAGTCAACAGGCCGAAAATGACGAAATAGACCGTATGCTGGAAAATAGCGATTACTATTTGAACCAGGAAGCGCGCGGCGAAAATGACTACTGCGATCCTGAAGAAAATGTTTATATCGTAGTCCCGTAATCTAACCAATTCTGGAGGAACAACCATAGATGCAGCTGAGTGTAGGCACCGTAGTAGAAGGAAAGGTCAGCAAGATCACCAATTTTGGCGCGTTCATTAATATTGATGGTGGCGGCTCCGGGATGGTACATATCTCGGAAGTAGCAAATACTTATGTCAAGGACATCAATGAACACCTAAAAGTAGGGGACAGTGTCAAGGCCAAGGTGGTCGCCATCAACGAGAATCATAAAATCGCCCTTTCCATTAAGGCACTATTGCCACCGGAGCCAAAGCCCCAGCAAAATCGCAGTCGTGATGGCCAGCGAGAAAACCGGGATAGCCGTGGCTCTCGCGGGAATAATACCTATATCTATCAGCCTCCCAAGCCCTATACGCCTGCTACAGGAGATGCCTTTGAAGATATGATGGCACGCTTTAAGCGTACCAGCGATGATAAGATGTCCGATTTAAGCCGGGTAATGGATACCCGCCGCGGCGGCAATAACCGCCGTTCAAAGAAGTAATTGTATATCAAGAGCCGACCGGCAGCACAGCACGCCGGCTCTTTTTATTTCACTGAAGGGATGTTGCTGAATACATGGTTATTATCAACGCAAAAATAAACACTTGTGATCACAGTCAAATCATAGAAAGCGGCTATATTGTTATCAAAAACGGTAAAATCGCCGAGGTAGGGGATGGTATCTATCGTGGTGATGAAGCAGAACTGTATGATGCTGCAGGCTGCTTAGTCACTCCGGGCTTTATCGATTCTCATTGCCATATCGGCATATGGGAAAGTGGTCTGGATTTTGAGGGGGATGACACCAACGAAATGACTGACCCCACCACTCCGCAGATCCGTGCTATTGATGCAGTTAACCCACTGGACCGCGCCTTCCGGGAGGCTCTGGAATACGGTATTACCACCGTTTCCGTAGGTCCCGGCAGCGCCAATCCCGTTGCCGGTCAGGTGTGTGTACTGCATACCACTGGCAGCTACATCGATAAAATGGTGCTGAAGGCTCCCTCTGCCATGAAATTCGCTTTGGGCGAAAACCCCAAGAAGGTGTATAATGGAAAAGAAGAAACACCTGCCACCCGTATGGCCATCGCATCGGTCATTCGGGAACAGCTGATGAAGGCAAAACGCTATCAGCAAGATTTGCAAAAATCCAAAGAAGAGGAAGATACCGATCCGCCCGAATTTGATATGAAGTGTGAGGCCCTGTTGCCAGTACTGGAACGCAAAATCAAAGCGCATTTCCATGCCCACCGTGCCGATGATATCTGCACCGCCATTCGTATCGCCAAAGAATTTGATCTTGATGCAATCATCATCCACTGTACCGAAGGCCACTTGGTCACAGAAGCCCTGCATGACAGCGGCTATGCCGCCTCAGTTGGTCCCATCATCTCCGCCCGAACCAAACCAGAGCTACGCAATCAAGAGCGTTATAACGCCGCTAGACTATCCGAAGCCGGTGTTCCTGTCGCTTTTAATACCGATGCACTCGTTTTTCCAATCGACCTGCTGGCTGCTTCCGCTAAAATTGCGGTAATCGATGGTTTACCCTGGCAGCAGGCTCTGGAAGCTCTCACAATTCGTTCTGCGGAAGCCGCCGGTGTATCTGACCAGGTTGGTTCCATCACAGTAGGAAAGCGAGCTGATTTGCTGATATTTGACCGTGATCCCATCGATTTGCTAGTAAAGCCAAATGCTGTATTTGTAGACGGCATTTGTACGAATTGAGAAGTTTTTAACAAAACTGCATAGTTTCTATTGCAAATTTCTTGTCTGCTTGGTATAATATAGCCAGGAGAAAGGGAAACCGATCTTCATACCATACAAGCAAGGAGTGACCATCATGACCGTCAACTACATTGGTAAAAAGACCGTGATTCGTGACAGCTTTAAGGAATATGCCGAAAAGCGCCTGAAGAAGCTCGGCAAGTTTTTTGATGACGATCCTGTGGTAAATATCATTGTGACCAACCACAATGAGGATGAAACCGTTGAAGTGACCATTCAGTCCCACGGTATGTTCTTCCGCGCTGAACGCACCTCTGATGACCGCCAAACTTCTTTGGACCTAGTATTGGATGTTCTGCAGAAACAGATTGTCCGCAACAAAGAGCGCCTGGAAAAGCGTCTCAAATCCGCAATGGATTTTACAGCGTTCGGTACAGCTGATGTTCTGGAGGAAGAAGTTGTTCCTGCTACCGAGTTGGTGAAGACCAAGAAGTTCCATGTGGAAACCATGGATGCAGAAGAAGCCATCCTGCAGATGAATATGTTGGGACATACTTTCTTCCTGTTCCGCAGCCCGGAAACTGGCGAAATCAATGTAGTTTATCGCCGCAAGGATGGCAACTATGGTCTATTGCAGCCATTGGATGACTAAACGGCACCCCCTCATTGGAATCGTATAAAGTAAAGTGATCACCGGTGGGAAGCAAGCTGGCTTCCCACCGCTTTTTACGGGAAAGGACAAATCTCATCATGATAAATCAATTATATAAACTATGCGCGCCCTGCCTATTTGGCCTGGAAAGCGTCCTAAGCGGCGAACTAAAACGCCTTGGTTTCGAGGGCATCTCTGTTACCGATGGCCGAGTAGAGTTCACCGCTGATGCGGAGGGGATCGCCAGGGCTAACCTCAATCTGCGCACCGCCGAGCGAGTTCTCATTGGCCTAGACAGCTTTCGGGCTGTCACATTCCAGCAGCTCATTGATGGCGCAGAAAAAATCCCCTTTGAAGAGTATATTGGCAAGAAAGACGCTTTTCCAGTTAAGGGATGGAGTCTAAATTCACAGCTCCATAGTGTTCCGGACTGCCAATCCATCATCAAGAAGGCTGCAGTCAAGCGTCTTTCCCGTAAATATGGTGTTGCCTGGTTGGAGGAATCCGGCCCAACTATCCAGATACAATTTTCAATTAATAAGGATACTGTCACCATAATGCTGGATACCAGTGGCATGGCACTGCACAAGCGCGGCTACCGTAAAGTTGCAAATCTTGCCCCAATTCGGGAAACTCTAGCGGCTGGAATCCTGGATATTGCACGAATATACCCGGATACACAGCTGTATGATCCGTTCTGCGGCTCAGGTACATTTTTGATCGAAGCAGCCTATAAAGCCAAAAATATTGCTCCTGGCATTTACCGCCGCTTTGCAGCAGAAAAATGGGATAGCTTACCGTCTAAAATATGGCAAACGAGTAGGGAAGAGGCGATAGAAAAAATCCGCAAAGACATAGAATTTACTGCTTTCGGCAGCGATATCAGCCAAGATTCACTGGAGATTGCTGAAGCGAATGCACGCCGTGCTGGTATTGCCGGACTAGTACGGTTAGAAAAGATGAATGTCAAAAACTTCACGATGCCAGATCGAAAATCATTGGTCGTGACAAATCCGCCATACGGCGAGCGCCTAATGAATGGCGAAGATTTGACAAAGCTATACCAAACGATGGGTAATGTATTTCAGCCATCTCAGCAGACGGCCTATTACATCATTTCATCAGCGGAAAATTTCGAGCAAAGCTTTGGCAGAAAAGCAGATAAAAAGCGTAAGCTCTATAATGGAATGCTAAAATGTAACCTATATCAATACTTTGCTCAAAAAAGTAAATAAAGAATGACATAGCAAAAAGCCCAGTTTACACTGGGCTTTTTTATATAATCGATATTGCTTGTATTATGTTATTGCGCCTCCACCCATTTCGCTAAATTTTAATTTAGCGAAATGGCACCCACAAGTAGAATATATCATAACAGAAAACTATTGTCAATCCCCAACTTTGAATTTATCAAAAAATTTCGCTAAATTAAGTCACCCGCCGCACCCGATGGTTTCTAATGCGGCACCAATATTCACAAAATTTCTCCCTTGCATCTGATAATGACCATTGCATAGCATACCAGCTTCGGCAAGGTCGGTAGTATTTGCTGCGCAAATCTCCACCTTACCCTTGCCAAATCTGCTATGCCATGCATTTTTGCAAACACAGCGCTGACGGATAGCTGCGCCCGCCAGCGCTCCCCTATTTACTTTTTATGGGGTTTGTGGTAGATTTAGGGTAGAGAGATGGAAAGGAGCAAAATTATGGGTTTTATCGGGTTTAGCGTATGGTCAACCTATCAAGTACTATTTTTTGTAGCGCTGGCCATTATATTTATCATGTGCATCATTATAGGTATACAGTCGGCCAAGGCCGCAGACCGCAAGCAGGATATCAAACAGAAAATTATCGACTATGAAAAAGACATTGCAGACCGTAACAGAGTTATATCTAAACAACGGCAGGAAATCGACTTTCTAACGCTAAAATTAAAGGAATTGCAAGAAAGGAGCAAACCATGAACCTTTGGAGCAAATTATTCTTTGCGCACCGGGCAATAGCACATACCCACGATATATCACCATATACTCAAAACAACGCTATAAAGGCCGAACACGAAAAGCTAATGCAAGAACAATACGCAATGACACATCCAAAATGCGAAAAGGAAACCCCCAGCGAATAAGCTGGGGGTTATGTTATGCAATTTTGTTTTTACGAATCCGGCGCTTGCTGCGGTTAGAGATCTCACCAGTGACTTCCGGCTGGAGCTCTCCCCTATTGCGCAGTATTTCTTCATCGCTGATATAATCCGCTTGCAGCATATTATCAATAAGCTGCTGCGTATCGTATCGGTTACGGTCCGCATCAGTTTGGCAATACACCCTTGCATCAATGGCAGCGAGCGGATATTGCGGATTGCTGAAAGAAAGATCATATTCCACCGCATCATAGGTATAAACCGTACAAATGCGGGTAAACGGATGAGATAAGTGACTGCGGGTCACTCTCACCGTATCGGTTATATCCCGCAGTTGCTTATCAAGAAAATTCCACCGCTGGGTAGTAGCATATATTTGCATATGACGCTTCCGGCACTGGCAAAGGTGCTGGAAAAGGATTTTCGGCACGCTCTGTTTGCTGGCAGCAAAATCACGACTATTAAAAATCGTGCCTATTTCATCAATCAGTACCAGTGTATTTACCGGAGCATTAAGAATATCCTGCGGAGATCGCAACGGAAGAATTTGCGTATGAGCCGGGAAGCCCGATAGCTGCAAATTAGTTACTATCGTCAGCTTCGGGTAACGCCTCGCTAAAGCATAGGCATCATGCACCATCGTACAGGTTTTGCCGGCGCCGAACTTGCCCACATACAGATGCAGCCCCCAACCGTCAAAATTAAGCCAGGCACGATTTTTTATGTACGGTATTAAATCCTTGACCAGCAAGAAAAGAAACTTCGGCAGCCGCACTAAATAGCCCAGCCAAACCTTAATCATCATAGCCGCCTACCCCCGGAGGTAACACCGCAAGCAATAGCCCTGAATAGCCGCCAGCAGCCCCACAGAACACAAATAGCAAGCATCACCTGCATAAACCAAGGGATAAACTCCGCAAAATCGGCAGGAACACCTGACAACCCGAAAAAATCACATAAAGTTTGAAAAATACTGCTCATCATATCCCCCCTTAATTATTCCAAATTCTAAACAAAGTACGAACCAAAACAAGCAGGAAGCACAACAGCAAAAGCCCCTCCGTAACTGTATATTGCGATAAAGGAGTAGACATAATAGGACGCTCCCACAAGTTATCTACTGTAACAGTACCGGTTATTTCGGAAATTTGCTGCTCCTGCCCTTCGCCATCGGCCGGAGCAGCAGGGGCTTCATTCCCCTGCTCTCCCCCACCGGCTTCAGCAGCATCACCGATGGGGTTTTCTTCTATAGTTTGTTCGGTCATTTCTTCATTCAATAACTCATTATCCATCCAAAAGCCCCCTTATAATTCGAATAGCAATGTAAGCAACACAGCCCCAAAGGGCGATATCCCAAAAGGAGAAAGTAAAACCGTAAACGGTCATAGGCATCTTAAAGAATTTCAATACTTCCTCAAAAAAGCGCATCAGATCATCCATATCATCACCCCCGGATAAACTTGACAATAGCCAAAGCAATAGAAACCGCTATACCAGCTATCAGCAGGTCGATAATCTCACGAGGGACGAAACCAAGCGCAGCGGCAAGGAAATCCCCGAAGTGACCGCCAAGGCTCAACACAGCCTTAAATGCTTCTATCAGCGTTGAGATAATGCCGGTAATCCCCGAAAGGACAGACTGCACTACACCGCCCAAAAAGCCGCACACAACATTAACCAGGCTTTTCACACCGGATAGTAAGCCATCAAAAAAGCCGGGCTTACTGGGGTCACTCTCTCCCCCACTACCACCCCCGCTTCCTGCATCGGCAGCATAATAAAATATGTGCTCACCATCGGCAGAAATAGTAATTTCGGAAGAAGAAACCAAAGGCTTATAGTTTTTTATAGCCGGAGGGCTGAAAGTAAACGAAGAACCGACCGCAACATTTTGATAGACGGTATCACGGCGCAATTTATCAGTAGTGCCGTCCTTGTAATAATGCACGGTAAAGCTGGTCACTTCGGCATCGGGATTGGAATTGCTGCCGATAGCAGGATCGTCTTTTTTATCAATGACTTCAGCAAAATCATCTTCATTGACAACCCGACCAGCAAAACTATACCCGGTAAGCTCAACCCAGTTATCATCCTTGCAAACGGAACCTTGGCACTCCGTCCAAGTGCCGCTTTGATACTGCTGACAGCTTGTCACCTTTTTATCTGCATCAAGAGAAATATATACATCACCCTGCGCAGGATAAGAGGGACGGACACCACCAAGACGGACATTATTTACAGCGACCGCAGACTTTACAGCAATAGCGCCCTCTGTTTTCTCGCTGGGCTGGACTAAAATCATAGAATCATCAAAAGGAGCCGTGGCCGGTGTATAATCCTTTGAATAAAGCACACCTTTAGAAATACGAAGTTCGTCAATTGAAACAAACGAAAAACCCCTCATAAAATTAAAACTCAATGTGGTAATGGAATCAGGAAGGTCATCATTGTATGACGAATTTACACCATTAACATAAATCGAATCCGTACCAGCAGCATTGTGAACTAACGCAACATTAACCCAAGAATTTTGAGCGGATTTAAGAGGAAACGCTTCCAAATTCAAAGACACAAGCTTTGAAGAACCAGCATATGATTTAAGCCAATTTGCTGCATATCCGTTATCAAGAGAAGTTGTATAATAAGTAGGATTCAAGGGAACAGAACTACCATAAAGCTGATTAGTGCCACAAAGATACGGTGATGCAGATGAATCATCATAAACATAATAAGAATAAACATCAGACTTTGCACCCAAAATAGCAACATCATTCAAAGAAATCAATGAAGAAGATATCAAAAAACTATTCTTGCGCCCCTTTAATGCAACAGCATAATCAGCCTCAAACCATTCTCCTGGATCGGCAAACCACTCTTTCCAATGCACAGTATAACTATCCGATACTAACGGACAAAAATTAGTATGAGTGCCAAGAGTAACCCCAGCAGGGAATGACTGCGGTGAAAAGGAAGCAAGAGCACCTAAATTCAAGCGGAACTCAACAGTATAGGAACCAGAATAATTACTCGGAAGCTCAATTAAAATAGAACCCTCATCCAAGAAATTAAGGTATTTCCCCATTGAACCCGTTACATAACGAGGAACAGACCCCGACAAAAAAGAAGCCGAAGAACCCACACCGGAACTCTCTTGTATATTTCCATCAAAATGATACAAAGCAAGGCAATTGCTATCTTCTGGAGCAAAGACATAATTTATCACCTCACCGGCCAGTGGAATACCAAACACATCATCAGCAGTTAGGTTATAACTATTGCGACCGTCAGGAAGCTGGAAGTAATAGTTGTTGCTCACGGCCTGCGATGGGTCATTGCAGCCGTCCACAATGTAGGTAATGTTAGTATAGGTCGGCGCATAGGTGATGAAGTAGTTATAATCAACATCGTTATATGTCACCGGGATATAATAACTATTGTAGGTGTTATTGTAATAAGCCGTATTATAGGTGTATGTATAGTCCCGGCTCATATCGTAGAAACTGTTATTGGTAGTATTCAGCACGGATTTATAAGACGGTGTGCCGGTATTCCTCATGGAAACCTGCATCTTATCATAAGCCTTTGCAAGCCCCTGCTCATTGTAATATTTTCGATAGTCCATCGCCTTTTGAATAGTATCGGCATAGGCTTCATGAATTTGAGCAGAAGTATTATAAAGCTCAATACACTGACCAACAAAATACAATGCATCGCCGACCGGGAAAACAGCCATCGCCGGAACCACAGACAAACATATCATCAAAGCCGCTATCAACACGGCAAGTATTTTTTTCATTTGTAACCTCCCATATCTTTTCAATAGAAAAGGGGCGAGGATTTACCCCGCCCCTTTCGGGTCACTTCGCTGCTCTCTTCAAACCCTTGAAGATACGAATACCAACAGGGATAAGACCGGCAGCGAGCAGGAACAGCAGCACCGGCTGCTCCGTGATCTTGGTGATGATAGTACCAACGAGGGTAAAAACATCACCCATTGCAGCAACAACAGTCTGCATTACAGTAGGAGTCTCCATTAGCTAAACCTCCTTACTTCGCAGCCCGCTTGAGACTGCGGAAAATCCGAATACCGACAGGGATAAGGCTGGCAGCGAGGAAGAACAGCAGCACAGGCTGACCAGTGATGTTGGTAATTACAGTACCAACCAGAGTGAACGCATCGGACATTGCCTTAATAATGGCTTCCATAAAAACACCTTTTTAACCTTTCTTTGAATTTGATTTTATTTGAACTCCGGCCAGAAGTATCAAACTAAATGATAATTACCAATTCCCCGCTTTTAGGAATATGGCAAATGACCTCACGGTCAAGCATCGTCGGCTGATCAAGCAGAGCATTAAAGGTAGTCACACCGCAATCAATCAGCTTGGTCATATACGGCTTTTGATAGATATGGTACGAAACACCCGCACCATAGCAATACATTAAATCACTTACTTTCATCTTTACTGCCCTCCAAAGCTGCATCTAAACGAGCCATATCTTCAAAGGAGATATTCTCCCCTATCATTCTTTCCGGCTCAAAATCGGCTTTCTGTTCAATCGGGTCATAGAAAACGCTTCGCTGCGCTTCCTCCGGGGTTAAATACCTTTGGTCACGCTCGCACAAATTCAACACACGATTTTCGGAGATCACCGCCGACCATATACTACCGGCACGGCGAAGTGTGCCCCAACAGCCATTTTTCAGCGCCCAGCGAACCGCATTACTCATCGAGCTACAACGAGCATCTATGATATAGTCCGCAAGCCGTCCCGCCTGTATTTCCTCATCATCACGAAAAAACTTGTTAATCGGGAATGTAGAAATAACTGCTTCTAATGGATAGTGAAATTTATCGGGATCATCGGCATGAATTAGATACCGGATAAAGGCATCAAAGCTACGGCAGCGTTCTATCATGTTTTCCGCTATACCGAGATCATCAGCCAGCGCCGCAAGATAACGGGCTGCTTTCAACCGGCCCACCCAATGAATATGGGGCTTTTTCAATTCCCCGTTTTCATCAACATCTTTATCATGCAGAATATATGCAAATTCGGGAAATGTGCTTTTAAGAATATTTAGAACATCATCACAGCAATAGCTTTCACTATCAGGATATAAAACACCTTGATATTTTCTATCCTTAATTCCGTCCTTTTGCATTTCCTCTTACCTACTTTATTTTATTCTTTTGGAACACGGTACACGCACGCTAGACATAGCCCAGCGTGCGTGCCGCCGTGCGGCTGGGGCTGAAGCCCCGCAGCCTGCACAGCGGCCATTGCATCAAGCCAGCTTTGCCTTGAATTTGCCGTCCTTGAGCGTCAGAACGACATCGGCAGCATCACCAGGTTTATAGCTTTTAGCGGAGTACATCAGGCCAACACGGCCGTTTTCGTCCTTGCAGTAAACCTCATTCAGGAACTTGCCCGCACTAACTTCCATGTCGGTCGGGACTACGCTGATAATGGTCATTTTCATTTGCAATACCTCCAAGCAAAATTTTTTTGGCTTGTGGATAAGTGATTTCGCTAAATCTAGGTTATAGCGAAATAAAAAAGGCACCCACACGATATAACTCGTGTGAGTGCAAAATTCACTTTTTTATTTCGCTAAACCGTAGGTAATTTAGCGAAATGGCATTTCCTTAAACACACAATAACAAATTCACGCTCTTTTGTCAATCCCCTATTTTGATTTATCAAAAAATTTCGCTAAATTAAGTCACCCGCCGCACCCGATGGTTTCTAATGCGGCTCCAAGTTTCACATATTTTCTTCCTTTGTATGGTTTTGCAGCTTCGGCTCAGACACAGTGCTGGCGGGAAGCTGTGCCCGCCAGCGTTCCTCTGTTTCGCATTGTTCCTTAAAATAGTGCATTTTATGAACAAATTCAATTTTAATTGTAAACATTAGCACTCTACTATTGACAGTGCTAATTTAGGAACTATAATGGTGTTGTACTTGAGGGATTCAGCAAAATCTCCTAAGGAAGCAGCTTAATCCTATATCAAAAAATAATGGAGGAATGAATTATGATGCCCAGTATCTTTGGTGAAAATCTTTTCGACGAATTTTTTAATGAACCATTTGCTATGATGACGCCTCAAGGTCATAACCCTCTTTACGGTAAACACGCAAAGAATCTAATGAAGACCGATGTTCGGGAAACCGAAAACTCCTACGAACTGGATATTGACTTGCCCGGCTTTAAGAAGGATGAAATCTCCATCGAGCTGAAAGACGGCTGTCTGAACATAAGCGCTGCCAAAGGACTTGATAAAGAGGAAAGTGATAAGGAAGGAAAATACATCCGTCAGGAACGCTATGCGGGCTCTTGTAGCCGCAGCTTCTATGTTGGTACGGATATTGATCCTGCCCAGGTCACTGCTAAATTTGAAAACGGTATCCTATGCATTTCGGTTCCAAAGTCTTTCCGTCAATTGCCTGCAAGATCTACAGTTGAGATTAAATAAAATCTTCCTCTCCTGTGCCCCGTCGATTCAATAATATAATTTTTTGAAAGGATGTCATTTATGAATAAAACCCTATCGCGAGTTTTATGGATCATTGCCGGTGTACTGCTTATTGTTGCAGGCGTGTATTGCTTTGTTTCTCCTGATGCTGCCTTGAGTGGGCTTTCCCTTATACTTGGACTGGCCATGCTCTTCTCCGGTATCGTTGATATTGTCATCTTTGCATCATCCCGGCGCTTTATGCTCGGTTCCGGCTGGTTTCTACTGGATGGCATCTTCACTGTACTGTTAGCCATTTTCCTGCTCTGCAACCAGGCATTCACCATGCTTTCGCTGCCGTTTATTTTCGGGATGTGGCTACTCTTCGGCGGTATCAGCCGTTTCGTTAGCTCCTTTGATCTTCAGCGCCTTGGTGTGCGGGGTTGGGGGTGGTTTACCGCCCTTGGTATCCTCCTTACTGTTGCGGGCATCCTTTCGTTCTATGATCCCATTTCCGGTGCTATGGCCCTCAGTTGGATCGTTGGACTGGTGCTTATCCTGCAGGGTATCGCATCTATTGCATGGGCCTGCTTCTCCGGGCGCTTCTGGAGAGACTCTCTTTTATAAAACAACTATCACCTCCTCAATTATTTTCAAAAATGACCGGGGCTTCGGCTCCGGCCTTTTTGCGCATCTACACACTTGCATGCAGCTTGCATTTCTACTATAATAGATTGGCAATAAACCGAAGAGAGGAGGAAACCGAATGCAGACATTTTCTATCATGGCAGCACCTGCGCCACAGCTGCTGCGCGATTATCTCATCTATATGAGTACCATCAAGGGACGCTCTCCCCGCACTGTAGAAGCCTACTACAACGATCTCCGCCTATTCCTGCGTTATCTAATGGCCACTCGCAGTGGCACTCCCCTACCCACGGATGACCCAAATCTTGAAAGCATTTCGTTTGCCTCCATCAGCGAGGAAATGATTCTCAGTGCACGCCTTTCCGATGCATATTCTTTCCTGGCTTATGTGCAAAGCGTTAACCAAAATAACGCCAAGACCCGTGCCCGCAAGGTTTCCAGCTTGCGCGGCTTCTATAAATATCTGCAAAGTAAGGCTGGCCGCCTAGAGGAAAACCCCATGGAACAGTTGGAGATTCCTGCCCAGCGCAAAAGCCTTCCAAAATACCTTACTTTGGATGAAAGCCTGCACCTGCTGGAATCCATTGAAGGCAAGGATCGTGAACGCGATTATTGTATCATCACCATTCTGCTTAACTGTGGCATTCGTCTTTCGGAGTTGGTCGGTATTAAGCTCTCGGATATCCGGGATGACACCCTTACTGTACTGGGCAAGGGGAATAAAGAGCGCATGGTTTATCTTAACAGCGCTTGTCTTAACGCCATCGCAGAATATTTGGCCGTTCGTCCGGAACCACCAAAGGATGCCGATAAACCCTACCTGTTGGTTTCCTCCCGTACCCGTGCACCACTTACCCCCCGCCGGGTGGAACAAATAGTAGAAACACATCTAAAAGCCGCCGGCTTAGGCGGTCGGGGCTATTCCCCTCACAAACTTCGTCATACTGCCGCCACTCTCATGTATCAATACGGTGGTGTGGATATCCGTGTTCTAAAGGAAATTCTCGGCCATGTCAATCTTGGCACCACAGAAATATACACCCATGTCAGCAATGATCAAATTGCCAATGCCGCTGACCGCAATCCCCTTTCTCATGTTAAATCCAAACCATCCAAAAAGGAAGCTGAAACCGAATGAAAACCAATTACCACACCCACACCTACCGTTGTAAACACGCCATGGGCAATGACGAGCGCATTGTACTCAATGCCATAAAAGCTGACTTTGATATTTTAGGCTTTTCTGATCATACCCCGTGGCCTCACTTCCCTGCCGATTACGATTCCCATGTCCGCATGGAGCCGCAATACCTGCCGGAATACTGCGGCAGCGTAAACCGCCTGCGGGAAAAATACAAGGACCAGATTGAGATTCACCTCGGCCTGGAGGCGGAGTACTTCCCGCACCATATGCAGGAGCTTCTTGATATGAAGTCGGAATACGGGATCGAATATCTGATCTACGGTGCCCACTACGATGAACTGGATGCCCCCGTCCCGGAGCGTTTTTATTTCGGCCGTGATATTTTAGCGCCCCATGACCTCGAGCGTTACGAGCAGAACATCATTCCGGGCATTGAAAGTAAATTCTATACCTATGTGGCCCACCCTGATCTTTTCATCCGCGGTTACCCTTATTTTGATGAACACTGTGTTGCACTCAGTCATCGTATTTGTGAAACTGCGGCTCGCTGCAATGCAATTCTCGAATACAACATCTCCGGTTTTCTTTTCGCACGGGAACATAATCGGCTGGATTGTTTCCCTCATCCCGATTTCTGGCGCATTGCCAAAGATCATGGCATTACCGCAATTATTGGCTTCGACGCCCACGATTCGGCGGTAGATTTCAAGAATTCTGATATCTATGATTATGCCGTTCACTTTCTTAATCACATCGGTATTCATCGCATTGACAAACTCGATTTATAAAACAATTCCATAGCTAATGCTCATAGCTAATAAAGAAGCACAATGCAAACGACACATACAGAGACAGCCGCCCCGCTATTCTGCACCTCAAAAATAGCAAAAGGATGCAAGATACCGTTAGTATCTTGCATCCTCATCATGCTATATTGAAGAGACAAGCACGCTTCCACAATCATCAATGAGTGGCTGATGTTTAGACATAAACAACGAAAGCTTTGACTTACCAACGGAGTGAGAGAAAGGACTCACTAGTTTGTCTTACTTCTGTTCGCGTTTTCTTGAGATTTCATCTCTTTCTCTAATTCATTGGCTTGTTCAACATCCTCAAGTGAAGGTGCTTGCTGTGTCACTGCCGTGTACTCAGTATTTTTGACATCCAAAACAACTTTTTCCAAATCTGTGTTTGTTAATACCGTTGTTTTTACATTCCCTGGCTTTACGGAAAATAATGTACCATCGTCTATTACATACTGACCATTATATAAGCCGTTAATCACAAAAACATCCTGTGCAATAGGTCCATCATATTCCGAAAGGAATAATAAAACTTGAGTACCCTTTTTCAAATAAGGATCTTCTTCTGAATATGTCTGCATGATTCGCAATGTTTTTGCATTCACATCGCCTCGCACAATGTCAATAGGTTCGACCTCTGTAATCGCAAAAGTCATTTCAGCATAGTCAAACTCTTTGTTCTCCGAAGTAACAGTCGCCGTTATGACAATGGGCGAATGGTCAATCAAATCATTATAAGTTCCAAAACCTTCTGCTATTTTGAGACTTGGCTTTGTAGCGCCCCGACTCGCCATAAAAAACAGAAGTGCGACAGCGAGTGACAGCGAAATGACAGTAGCAAAAACATATGCCCTTTTTTGTTTAATCATTTTAAGCATTTATATCACCCCCAATAATTACAATCCGTACTTCGCTTTATATCCAGCAATATCGCCTTCCTGCGGATCCGGTGTATAAATATAGCCTTCGGCTTGCATTAACTCATTATCACAGTCGTAGTGGGACAAGCCGAATGCATGCCCCATCTCGTGAGCAAAGACTTCTTCGTATCTCGTATATCCTCCATTACTGTCATGATAATACTCGTTTAATTTGATATTGCCGTAACCAATTAAGGGTGTATGGTAACCAATCCAATTAGTATTACCATAATCGTCACTATAAACACGAATCTCTGCATCACTTTTGGTTGAAACCTCCGTAAATCCAGCATCAAGACCTGATGCATCTTCCCATGCATTTGCTCCACGGGTAATTCTATAACCATAAAAATGGCTTCCTTCTTGTGAATACCACCAATGAACATTTGTTCTCGTACTACCCATTGAAACCAGAGGGTTCAAAGCGTAATGACTTGTATGTCCAGCGGCATAAGCAACGGTTATTGGGATGCTGAAAGAGATAACGCATATCAAAATGAATGTGTATAATGATTTCAGCGCTTTGGTATTCTTCCTATGCATACGATGACAACTCCTTTCTGAACCATATATTTCTCTAATTTTTCGATTTTTAGGAACTACAAAAAAGCGCACAAGCCGACTAATAACCAGTCCGGCCTATGCGCCAACAGAAACGATTTTGATACGACCTCTCCATAATCGGGAGCCGCACCAATACCACCAACGTGCGAAGCCGAACCGGGCATCATTGGGACGATACATAGCGTTACCTCCAATCATAGTTTGTCAGATAGGTATTCCATCTGCATAATAAGTCTACCATATAATGACCATCTTTTTCAATATGGCGGCAGCAATCTATTTGTAAATTTTCCATGAACGGGCGGCTGTGAGAGGCACTTTGAAAATGGTAAAGGGGAACGGTGCGAATTGCCCTTATGAGCATTGTCTCCCATAAGTTCATTCATGACGAAAGATAGCAAAACAGGCTGCACCCGTCAACGGTCGAGATAAACGCTTACGCGCCATTGACAGCCGCAGCCTGTTTCGCTTTTCGGCAGACAAGGAGGGCAAGCACAAACTGTGCCTGCCCTCCCTAATCTCAGGTTGATTTCTCATAAGTCAAGTATATGTTTTTTTGAGCGGTTTGCATGGCAAGCCGTTTTTTCACGCCCATTTTTTTAAAAAAATTATCCACATTCTTTGGCAAAATGCCTTTCCTGTCGTTGTAGGCAGCAGAGGGAGAAATACGCAGTTTTACGGCAGGAGCAGAGTGTGAGCTGTCAGAGCAAGATTCTACCACGGTGCCAAAATCCGCATATCTGCGGTTTTGCCCCTTTGGTAAATCTTGTTGGGGAGTGCCTTCCCCAAACCCTGCTATGCGGCATTCGCCGCTTGAGAATCCCACCGAAAAATACTTAAAAAATCGCCCTCAAAACGGCGGTAAGTGAAAGGAGTTGATACCCATAGGAAAGCGATACAATACGCCCCACCGAAGCCGTGTTGTCAAGACACGCATGACCGAGGAAGAATATGCTGACTTCACAGAACGGCTAAAGAACTATGACATGAGCCAAGCCGAGTTTATCCGGCAAGCCATAACAAGGGCGACCATTCGCCCCATTGTTACCGTGTCCCCGGTCAATGATGAACTGCTGTCCGCTGTTGGCAAGCTGACCGCAGAATACGGAAAAATCGGCGGCAACCTCAATCAGATCGCACATTCTCTCAATGAATACGGAACGCCCTATAATGCCCTGTCCGTTGAGGTGAGAGCCGCCATTTCCGACCTTGCCGCCTTGAAGTTTGAAGTCTTGCGAAAGGTAGGTGACGCTGTTGGCAACATTCAAGCATATCAGCTCTAAAAATGCGGACTACGGTGCAGCCGAGCAGTATCTAACCTTTGAGCATGACGAGTTTACCATGAAACCCGCCCTTGACGAAGCCGGGCGGCTCATACTCCGGGAGGACTACCGAATAGCCACTATGAACTGCGGCGAGGAAGATTTTGCCGTTGCCTGTATGCGGGCAAATCTCCGATACGGCAAAAACCAAAAACGAGAAGATGTGAAGAGCCACCACTATATCATTTCCTTTGACCCACGGGACGCAGCGGACAACGGATTGACCGTAGACAGGGCGCAAGAATTGGGCGAGAAATTTTGTGCCGAACATTTCCCCGGACACCAAGCCATTGTCTGCACCCACCCGGACGGACACAACCACAGCGGCAATATTCATGTTCACATCGTTATCAATTCCCTGCGGATTGAAGAAGTACCCTTACTGCCCTACATGGACAGACCGGCAGACACCCGTGCCGGGTGCAAACACCGATGTACGGACGCCGCTATGGAATACTTCAAAGCCGAAGTCATGGAGATGTGCCACCGGGAAAATCTCTATCAGATTGACCTGCTCCACGGCAGTAAAAACCGCATTACCGAGCGTGAGTATTGGGCACAGAAGAAAGGGCAGCTTGCCCTTGATAAAGAAAATGCCGCTGCTCTTGCCGCCGGACAGCCTGTAAAGCAGACCAAGTTTGAAACCGACAAGGCAAAATTGCGGCAGACCATACGAAACGCCCTTGATAGGGCTACCACCTTTGATGAGTTTTCCGAAAGCCTCTTACAGCATGGAATATCCGTCAAAGAGAGCCGAGGGCGATTGTCCTACCTTACCCCAGACAGGACAAAACCCATTACCGCCCGAAAGCTGGGAAATGATTTTGACCGTGCCGCCGTTCTTGCCCTTTTGGAACAGAACGCCCACAGAGCCGCCGAACAGACCGCACCCATACCCGAATACCACAGCACCGAAACAAGCACTACACAGCGAGAAAAAACGCCGAAAATCGCCCCGACAGGCAACATTCAGAGAATGGTTGACCGTGCGGCGAAGCGAGCCGAGGGAAAAGGTATCGGCTATGACCGTTGGGCGGCTGTCCACAACCTCAAACAGATGGCGGCTACCGTTGCCGCTATGGAACAATACGGCTTTACCCCGGAGGAACTGGACGCAGCCCTTGTGTCTGCCAATGCGGACTTGCACAGCAGCACCGCCAAGCTGAAGCCTATCGAAACGGCTATCCGTGAGAAAAAGGATTTGCAGAAACAGGTGCTTGCCTATGTCAAGACAAGAGATGTGCGTGACGGATTGAAAAAGCAGAAAACCGATAAGGCACGCAAAGCCTACCGGGAAAAGCATGAAAGCGACTTTATCATAGCAGACGCAGCCGTAGGATATTTTCGGCAAAAAGGCATTACCAAGCTGCCCACCTATAAATCGTTGCAGGCTGAAATCGAGCAGCTTACCGCCGAGAAGAACGCCCTTTACAACGAGTACCGGGCAAATAAAGAGCGTGTCCGGGAGTTGCAGACCATGAAAAGTAATCTTTCCCAAATGCACCACGGCGAGCCGAGCCGACAGAAAAAGCATGAACAGGAGCGTTAAAAACCGCCCCGAAATGATACCGAAACCAAACAAAAACAGGGATATGCCCTTACCCCTATCCGCAATACTACCCAACCTCAAAACAGGGCGTACAGGGCAAAAAATCCCCGAAAATGATACCGAGAAGATACAGTTTTCACGCCCTATCCGTGACACCTACGGAAACGGCAGAAAGGAGCGTACAAATGCCACGCATGAGCAACAAACGGCGGCTTGAATGGAGCTTTTTCCTCAACCACCGAAACCGAATTACCTATAACGACCTTTGCCGGAGTTGCACCTACGATTGCAAGCAGAGTTTTCGAGCCGTGATTATCCTCTGCCCCCGGTATTACTCCAAGCGTTGGAAACCAAAGGAGGACACCGCCTATGGCAGATAACCGCAAATATTACTACCTCAAACTGAAAGAAAGCTATTTTGATGATGACGCTATCGTGCTGTTGGAGAGTATGCCGGACGGTATTCTCTATTCCAACATTCTTTTGAAGCTGTACTTAAAATCGCTGAAAAACGGCGGCAAGTTGCAGCTTGACGAGAATATCCCCTACACGGCACAGATGATCGCCACCCTTACCCGACAGCAGGTAGGCACAGTAGAACGGGCATTAGGGATTTTCCAGCAGTTGGGGCTTGTGGAGCAGCTACACGGCGGCTTGCTCTACATGACCGATATTGAACTGATGATAGGGCAATCCTCTACCGAAGCGGAACGAAAACGGGCGGCAAGGCTTGCAAACAAGGCTTTGCCACCACCCCGGACAAATGGCGGACATTTGTCCGACATTCGTCCACCAGAGTTAGAGATAAAGAAAGAGATAGATATAGAGATAGAAAAAGAGAGAGAGGAAAAACAGGGACAAGCCCCCGCCCGCAGCTATGGCAGATACAACAATGTTTTTCTTTCCGATACGGAACTTAGCGAGCTGAAAGCGGAACTGCCCGACAAATGGGAGTATTATATTGACCGCCTATCTACCCATATAGCGTCCAAAGGAACGAAATACCGCAGCCATGCAGCCACGATATACAAGTGGGCGCAGGAGGACGAAGCCAGGAAACCACCGAAAAAAGGCATACCCGATTACACCTTTAAGGAGGGCGAGAGTTTATGAGTGAACTTTTTACCGATACCGTTTTGAATATGATGACTGCCACCGCTGACCCGGAGGACTACACGGGCGAGGACGGTCTGCTTTACTGCGGCAAGTGCCGCACGGCGAAAGAAGCCTACTTTCCCAAAGAAACCGCCGCATGGTTGGGGCATGACAAGCACCCGACAGAATGTGACTGCCAACGGGAGAAGCGTTTGGAATGTGAATCCGCCGAGGAACGCAGACGACACCTTGACACCGTTATGGAACTGAAACGCCGGGGCTTTACCGACCTCACCATGCAGGAATGGACTTTTGCACATGACAACGGCAAATGCCCGCAGATGAGCAAGGCACATTTATATGTGGAGCATTGGGAGCAGATGAGAGAAAACAACTATGGTCTGCTCTTGTGGGGCAAGGTAGGCACAGGAAAAAGCTATTTTGCCGGGTGCATTGCCAATGCCCTTATGGAACAGGAAATCTCCGTACGCATGACAAACTTTTCTGCGATACTGAATGATTTAACTGCCAGCTTTGAGGGGCGAAACGAATATATCGAGCGTCTTTGCCGTTTCCCTCTGCTGATACTTGATGATTTTGGTATGGAGCGTGGCACAGAGTACGGTTTGGAACAGGTCTACAATGTAATTGACAGCCGATACCGCAGCCGAAAGCCGCTGATTGTCACCACCAATCTAAGCCTTACGGAACTGCAAAATCCACAGGACACCGCCCACGCCCGTATCTATGACCGAATGCTTGAAATGTGTCTGCCTATCCTCTTTACAGGCGAGAACTTCCGAAAGGAAACGGCACAAGCCAAGCTCAATGGACTAAAAGAACTGTTGAAGTGAAAGGAGTTGCCTATGACAGAAAACAAACAGAATAACAATGACCGCACCGACCGCCGTCCGGACTGCGTGACGGAGATCCGCATGGGTAACACCGTGCTTGTTGTGTCCGGCTTTTTCAAGAAAGATACCACAGCCACCGCAGCCGACAAGATGATGAAAGTGCTGGAAGCGGAAACCGCAGCTACACACAAGCCAAGTTATACTGCATGACAAGCCTAATTCCAAAAAATCGTCATAATGACGGGCGATAAAGAAGCAAAATTCACATTTACCAGCTATACAGACAGCCGCCCCGTGTGATATAATTTCCTTACGGAATAGTGGGGCTGGCTGTCGGAAACGGAGGATTTTATGTTAAGACAGACC